>BNJS01000846.1_pt1 | contig 233073 bp, 277 predicted proteins | sample 8540461 | NCBI WGS metagenome assembly BNJS01 (sample SAMD00202454, study PRJDB9452) | human saliva metagenome | isolation source: human saliva | place: Japan
GCTTTTAAATGTATACATTCATCCATGCAGATACAGAAAAGCACTTCATCGTAGGTGCTTTGTTAACAAATCCCTTTATGCTTGTTGTTTACGACTAAATAGTACACAAACAATTACAAGTCCTGATACTAACATTAATCCTGCATACAAGGAAATATCACCACGATCACCAGTTTTTGGTGTAGTTGTGCCAGGAGTAGGAGTTGGCGTTGGTCTAGGTGTTGGTACAGGTGTTGGTGTTGGCAGTTGGTGTTGGTACAGGTGTTGGTGTTGCACAGGTGTTGGAGTAAAGTGTGGAGTAGGAGTAGAGTTAGCGTTGGTGTAGGTGTTGGAGTAGGTGTTGGTACAGGTGTTGGAGTAGGTGTTGGAGTAGGAGTAGGTGTTGGCGTTGGTGTAGGCGTTGGTGTAGGTGTTGGTGTTGGCGTTGGGTCTACAATATGACCACTTAATAAATGCTGGTAAGTAGTATCTTTACCCCTGTAAATATCAATTGAAGTTCCAGCAGGAATTGCTGTAGTACTATTGATTAAATCATTGAAAGCATCTAATTCATTTTGAGAATAAGCCAAACCACTTGTATCGCGTAATGGCATGTTGAAACTATCTGTATAATACCAAACCGCAAACTGTGTAACCTGTCTAAACTGTCCATCTGTTAAACCATATCTTTCTTGGATACCAGATTTATTGTTAGGATAGCCATCATAAACAACTCTAAGCAATCCATTATAGAGATCTTCTCCAGTAACTCTCTCTGTATCTGCTAGTTCTTCAAAAACAGCTCCACTACCAACTTCTTTTGTGTAATATACCTTACGTGGTGAAAAGCTACTTTCAGGAAATGCTTTATGATCATTAAAGCAGTATCCTACAATTCCCTTCTCAGTCGCTCCCTTCGGTCTAATATAGATTGGGTTCTTAATGTGATCACTTGCAGGGTATTCGCCGGATTTTGTATATGCCTCAAATTCTTCGGCAGCCTCCACATGCATAGATACATTTGAAATTACCTGAATTAAAATTGATAACATCAACAGTATTGTTAATGCAGGCCGCAATAAAAGTTTTTGAATTTCTTCATCATAAAAACCTCCCCATGAATTTGTAATTCACAAATATTATATTAGACAGAATATTTAATCAAATATAAAAAGTATAATTGACATACAAACAGTTAATTTTTCATTATTTATGAAAATATTTGTATTTATATTTTTACAAATTTAAAAGGCAATTTTACGGATAATATTCCAAAATTGCCTTTTTATCAAAATTAATCTAAATTGTATAATATAAAGTTTTTAAATCTTATAACGTATTTCAAAATTCATAATATGAACTTCAGGATCATGTGAACAATACAATGTATCCAAACGAACTAAGAATTCTTCTGCATCTTCTTTGGATGGGAATGTTCTAACTGGTTCAGAAACACCATTTACGATAAATGTTACATCAAACATATCATCTGTATTGTAGACAGCTGAAATTGTCATTGCTTGAATCTGTGTAGGAACATAGTATTTTGTTTCCTTTTCACGTACAACTTTTAAAATCATATCAATTATCCTCCGAAAAACTTTTATCTATATAAATCATATCATTTACTAAAGGTTTCAACTAAGAAATATTTCCATTTTTGATATCTTCAAACATGCGAATAGCCGTCTTCATAAAGTTATCATTCGCATTAGCTAGAATTTGTTTTTCACATAGCTCTTTATCTGTTGTTGCATAGAACTTTGTAATACCGTGTTCATATAACGCTTCATAGCCATCACCAAGACAACCACAGATTGCGATAACTGGGATATTTCTTTCTTGCAACGTCTACCAATGCCATATAGTACTTTACCATGCAGTGTTTGTGCATCTGCTCTTCCTTCGCCACTGATAACATAATCAACGCCATCTAACATCTGATCAAAGTTCATTAAATCCATGACAACTTCAATTCCAGACTTCATTTCCCCTAATAGGAATAATGAGAAGGCTGCGCCCATTCCACCTGCTGCACCAGAGCCAGGGATATCATTTACATCTTTTCCAAATGTTTTAAGTAAAACCTGACGGTAGTTTTCCATACCCTTTTCAAGTTCTTCTTATACTCTGCTGTAGCACCTTTTTGTTTTCCATAGCACATCGTCGCACCATTTGGGCCACATAAAGGATTATCTACATCACACATAATCGTAAACTTAGCTTCCTGTACCAGTGGATTCATACATGAAGTATCGATAGTGACGATATCTTTTAAACTATCACCAATTCCTTTTACTTCTTTTCCATCTTTATCTAAGAAGTGCACGCCTAGTGCCTGCATCGCACCAATACCACCATCATTTGTGGATGTTCCACCAATCGCAATCTTAATATCACGAATTCCATCCTCAAGAATATGGGCAATTAACTCACCAACACCATAGGATGATGTATAACGAGGGTCTCTTTGTTCTACTGCACAAGTGGCAATCCTACAACTTCTGCCACTTCTAAGATTGCTTCTTTTTGATTCACCAAACCAAACTTTGCTTCTCTTCGTTTCATTTATGGCCCATGTGTTGGTACATACATAATTGAACCACGCAGATTACGAGTAACAGTTTCCACTGTACCTTCTCCACCATCTGCCATTGTTACATCGATATATTCCACACTTCCAAGCACGCGATGTGTCGCATGTCTTAACAAGCGATTAATATTAATAGCACTCATCGTACCTTTGAATGAATCGGGGGCAAATAAAAATTTCATACGTCCTCCTGCTGTCGACATTTTTATAATGATATCATTCTCAAACATTTTTCGCATTAAAAAAGTGATTGATGATCATCTCATCAACCACTTATTCACGACGTAATGCATCGATTGGATTTAAGTTTGCGGCCTTGTATGATGGTAGGATACCAAATACAATACCAATTAACATTGAGAATAATACCGCAAAGATAGAAGCTTCTACGCTAATCGCAATCGGTGTTCCATTTAACTTCGATATCAAGAATGCAAGTATGACACCTGAGATAACTCCAATCACACCACCAGTCGATGTTAGAACGACTGCTTCGGTTAAGAATTGAATCAGAATGGACTTCTTTGGTGCTCCAATCGCCTTCTTCAAACCAATCTCACGCGTTCTTTCGGTTACGCTTACTAACATGATATTCATAACACCAATACCACCAACAAGTAAGGAAATACCCGCAATCCACAACAACATTGTATTTGTTGCTTGAGATAACTGTTGAATTTGTTTAGCTTGCTTCATCAAGTCTTCTGACTTATAACTAGTTTCGTTATTGCCAGTTGCTGTAGCGTTTAAAATCTCTTCTAGCTTGCTTACCGATTGTAGTCATAGAGTTTGTATCTGTAGCACGTAAGATTACATTTTCTGGCTCATCATATTGATATAATAGTGGCCATACTGATGTAGGTACATATACTTTTCCAGAAGTATCCTGGTTATATGTATAGTAGTCATTCATAGTTTTATGATCGTTGGTTCAAACTCTACCGCTGGTGAAACTACACCAACAACCACAAATGGTTCCTTTTGAATTTCTACAGTTTTTCCAATTGGATTTTCTCCTTGGAATAACTGTTCTGCAGAAACCTTATCCAATAAACAAACCTTACGATTGTTTTCGATATCATTTGTAGAGAAAGCTCTACCACGACTTACAACAAAGCCATTTGTCTGTAAATATGTATCATCGATACCGTATACATATCCACCTGTTAAGGAGTTTGTCAGATGGAATACACCATCGTATACCTGACGGCGATGATAGAGTGATACATTCACTACACCAGGAATATTCTTTAAATCATCTTTTTGAGAAGCAGAGATTTCTCTGTACTTTACCAGGGATACCCTGTCCAAAGTCATATTCCCAGTCACCTTGTGTCATACGTACATTGACTGTATTAACACCTGAACCGATGAGGTTGGTTTGAATCTGTTCATTTGTACCTTTGATTGTGGAAACGATAGCGATGATTGCCGCAATACCGATAATAATACCTAGCATTGTTAGAATCGAACGCATTTTGTGTGATAGAATTCCACGAATAGATAATCTAATATTTTCAACCATTAGTAGCCTCCATACATATTGTCTTCCATACCGATTTGTGTACGAGTTCCTTCTATCGCACCATCACCATATGGGAAGGCAATATAATCTGTATCTGAAAGGCCAGATAATACTTCAGTTGACATATTGAAATATACCTTACCAGTCTTGATATATGTCTTAACAAGCTTACCATCCACATCCTTCATAACATACTTTCTGTCCGTGTTCATCACGGATGAAAGCGTTGCTGAGATAGATAGAAGATGTATGTATTCTCTTGTTGGATCTGATAAGGCAAGATAAGAACCTTGTTTTCAAATCATCACCCTTTTCAATATATGCAGTAAAACCATACATTGAAACATTTGGATTACCACCATAGAAACCTTCACCTGAATTTGTCGGGAAGTTGTCAATATGTGTCACAACTGCTTCATAGATGGAGCCTGTTTCATAACTTGTAACAGATACTTTTGTGCCCTTTTGAATTGTTGCTAATAATAGCTCAGAGATAGAACCCTTTACTTCTGTACCAGTTCCACCTGCAACAGTTAAGAATGGTGTTCCATCTGTAGGTACATTATTCATATCCTTTAGACCTTTGATAACACCACTACGTTTTGCGTAAACAACTCCATCTGCTAACTGTGTCTGTAGTTCTGATAGTTCAAGTTGTTTACGACGAACATCGATATCATACTCACGAACTTCAGATTCCTTGGCATGAATTGCACGTACAAGTTCAGATGCTGTCATACCCTCTGGTTCAATTTCAGGTACAGGTGGTTCTGGTTCGATAAGATTCTTACGAATCAAACGTGTCTGAATATCAAGTTTTGCCATATCCTCTGTTACAGTACCTAAGATTGACTTTAACTTATCTACAGATACTAACCAAGAATCTTCAAGACCCTTTGTCTTATCGTCCTCTGAATAAACGTCTATAGAAACGTAGAATGTCTTTCCATCAGTTTCTGCTTTCTGGATGAGTTCCTTAATAAACTTACCAGAAAGGAAGCCATCATGTTTAATCGCAAAGTGATATGGATTTGCCTTTGTACCCTTTGCATATGTATTTACAGCAGGAACTGCTGGCGTTGGCGTAGGGTAGGTGCAGGGTAGGTGTTGGTGAGTAGGAGTTGAGTAGGTGTTGGTGTAGGAGTTGGTGTGGCTGTTGGATCTGGAGTCGGTGTAGGAGTTGGAGTTGCTGGAGCTGTTGGCTCATCGAGATCCTTTGTAAACTCTGTATCCTCATCCGTTAACGCATTCAGATAGTTCCACACTTTATTTTCTTCCACTTGTGTTACTGCTTCTGCATCCACTTTATATTCTGGCTCTGGTGCAGGAGTCGGTGTTGGTACTACTCTTCTTACCACCGGCTTTGTATTTTGTAATTGTTGTAATTCTTTTCTAGCTTGTTCTAAACGAAGCTGTGTCGTAGAAATTTCAAGTTTCTTTAATTCCACAGTATAGTTCAAGCTTGTAATATCATAAGCTAGTAATTTATCACCAACTGATACTGCTTGTCCTTCGGTAACATATACCGCAGTGATAATTTGAGATACAGATGGTGTAACAGTCTGTGTCGCTGGATCAGATACCAAACCACTCATCTGTGATTCCATCGGATTACCACCCATATTCATTGCACTGACTTGCACAACATCCACCTTGCGGGATGCCTTACGGAATTGAAGAATTCCAAAGTACCCAAGTACTAAGGCCGCAACGATAGAAACACTAATAATAACTCGTTTTTTATTCATGCGTGCCCTCCTGTATCATGCCATCAATGATATGAATAACACGCTTTGCCTTACTTGCGACATGCGCATCGTGTGTAATCATTACAATTGTGACACCTTCTTTATTAAGTTCTTCGAATAGTTCCATAACCTGTTTACCAGATTTTTGGTCTAGCGCACCTGTCGGTTCATCCGCTAAGAGAATACGTGGATGATTAATCAGTGCACGCGCAATCGCTACACGTTGTTTTTGACCACCAGATAATTGATTTGGCTTGAAGTTTACACGTTCACCCAAACCAACCTTTGTTAGTGCTTCCACTGCTGCTTTTTCACGTTCAGCCTTTGGAACACCTGCATACACAAGTGGTAAGGCAACATTTTCAATTGCTGTTTCACCTGGTAAAAGTTCAAATGTCTGAAATACGAAACCAATCTTCTTTAAACGTACTTCTGATAATTCATTCTCAGAAATACGTGAAATATCTGCGCCATCTAATTCGTAGGTTCCTTCTGTACAACGATCTAAACAACCAATGATATTCATTAAGGTTGTTTTACCTGAACCAGAAGGACCCATAATTGCGACATACTCACCTTCCGCAACCTGTATAGAAACATTCTTTAATACAGGCACTTCGATGGTACCGCCATAACTTTTATAGATTCCTTGTAAGTTCAATAACATACTTATTCTCCACTTCCTACTGTAGAGATTGATTCTGTCTTCATACCTTCTTTGTAGTCTTCCATTGGCCATGCAATACTATCAGATTCAGATACACCAGATTTTATTTCATACTGATATAAGTTTTGATCCAATTCACCAACTTCAACTTCACGCTTCTCTAAGCGATGATTCTTATTAGCAACCCAAAGATATGCTTTCTCGCCTTCCATCACAACATAAGACGCATCTAACCAAATACCATCTTTCTTTACAGCAGTACCATTATTCTTTTCTAGATACACATGCTGACCTAACATTAAGCCGTCAGAAGAATCTAATGAAATATAGAATGGATACGTGCTTGCCTTTTCAGAACTACTAGAACCACCCATGCTGTACATATCATTTTGTTTTGCATTTGGTTCTGTCTTAATTTCTGTAATCTTACCAGTCCAGAACTTTGTTTCATCAGTTCTAGAACGTACAATCATTTCTTGTCCAAGTGAAATAGATGTAATGGATGTTTCATCAATTGTACCCTTTACTCTAAATTCACCAGACTGAGAGATTTCAATAAAGGCTGTTGTATTACCTTGTGCATCTGTACCACTTTCATTAATCGCCTTTACGATACCATTTGTATTCGCAAGAACATCTGCGCTAGCAATCTCTTTTTGTTTGGCAGCGAGTTCCAATTGTTTTTGTTGGATAGACAACTGTGCAGCACGAATTTCATTTTCAAAAATAGAGATTTGTTCTATGTTTGTCCCATCATTTCGTGCATCTGAGATAGCCTTATTTTTATCTGTAATTGTACCGTTTAAAGATTCAATCTCTAAATTGATAGAACTGATTTGTTTTTGTGCTTCCGATACGTCATAGCGGAAAAGAACTGTTGAAGGAATTACCTGATCACCCACAGACACAAATACTTGTTCAATCTTCTTTTCTTGGTTTTTATTCACCTTTACACTCTGCTGGGATTCAACCACACCAGAGTAACGATCATTTCCACCACCAGAAAGACCCATGATATTACTAATGGTATCTACGTAGGCAACTGTTCCTCCACTAGCACCACCTAGATTCCTTTGGAAAAAGGTAAATATTGTAGCGACAATCGCCACAACCGCAACAAGTACCGTAATCAAAATCTTCTTATTTTTTAACATACAATTCTCCTGTATCTTCTTTAACCGTTTATATCTAGCAAAATGATGACTTTTCTTTGATATAACTAGACTCCTTTAACAATATTCTACCATCTTGCAAGTTTAGTATATATAACAAAAGTGACAATTTCGTTACAATCCAACTATAATATTCTTATGAATAAATTAAGACGACTCATTCCACTTGTGATTACAGCTATTTTACTTATCACAAATATCTATTTTTATCAGGATTATCACAAATTAGATCAAACAATACCATGTTTTTGATTGCAATCATCGTATCAATTTTATCTATTATGCTGAAGTGGTTACCACATAAGCCAAAGATAGATAAATTTATCAAAGTGATTACAATCTTACTTGTTCCATTGCTCATTGAAATGGCAGTCGAACTTTGTAATAACAATCTTCTTTCCGATATCGAAGGTATCGGTAATATATTTGTAAACTACGGAATTATCCTTCTGATTGCGATGATACTCTATGCACTACTTGCAAGCATGAAAATCTCTTTTGCGATTACCACTGTTATTCTATGTATTTTCGGAGTCGCAAACATGTATGTAAAACAGTTTAAAGGTATTCCACTTTTACCATGGGATTTGAGTGTGATTAAAACAGCAGCCGGTGTCGCATCCAACTATCAACTAACATTCAACGTACAGGTACTCTTTACGCTGACTATCATTAATGTCATCTTTGCGTTATTATTTTGGCTACCAAAAGCACAGAAGACAAAACAACGAATACTATATCGCACAACTTGTCTTTTCCTGTCTGCCGCAATTCTAATCACTTTCTATGGTACGGATTTCTTCCAAGTAACACTTGGCGCAACACCTGACTTCTTCAATCAAGCAAGAGGCTACGAAAACTATGGAGCGATTGCGGAGTTCTTCGTAAATACACGCTATTTGTCACTAGAAAAACCACATGGATATGATGTGGAAACACTTGTTGCACAATTAAAAGAGAATACAAATTCAACACAAACCATCACAGAAACAGCACTAGGACAACGTCCAAATGCAACAGTAGAACATCCAAATATCATTACGATTATGAATGAAGCATTCTCCGATTTACAGGTGATCGGAAAGTTTGAAACCGATAAAGAGTATCTTTCCTTTGAAAATAGTATGAAGGATGATAAAAATACCATTCAAGGAAATGTATATGTTTCTACAATCGGAACAGGTACTAGTAATACAGAATATGAATTTTTAACTGGTAACTCTATGGCCTTTTTACCAATCGGTTCAAATGCCTATACGCTTTATGAAAAACATACCCAACCGGGTTTTGCGATGACATTATCTGACCAAAACTACAGTACAACCGCCTTCCACCCTTACTACAAGGAAAACTGGAATCGAGTGAATACCTATCAATACATGAACTTTGATCGTTATATCGGCATGGAGGATATTACAAATTATCAGAAGCTACGAAACTATATTTCAGATGAATGGGATTTCCAACATATTATTGATTTATACGAGCAACGTGATACAGCAAAACCATTCTTCATGTTTAATGTGACGATGCAAAATCATTCCCCATACAATACAGGATTACTTCGCGATGTTCATATCACTTCAATGAAGGGTGACTATCCACAAACAGAGGAATATCTCAGTGTCATTCGTCGCAGTGATATGGCTTTAGAACAACTTGTAAATTACTTCAAGAATGTTTCTGAGCCAACGATTATCCTCATGTATGGAGACCACCAGCCATTTATTGAAGATGAATTCTATGAAGAACTCTATGGAAAAACACTCCACGAACTTAGCGATGCGGAAAATCAACGCAGATATATCACTCATTTCTTCATGTGGGCTAACTATGATATTCCAAGTGGTACAATCCCTTATATCAGCGCAAACTATCTCAGCACCTTACTTGCGGAAAACGCAAATGTTAAGCTAACGCCATATCAAAACTTCCAACAGAATATATATCAGGATGTACCTGTTGTATCAGCACTAGGTTGTATTGATAAAAATGGTAACTACTTTGTATTTGGGGATGAAAATGAATATTCCAGTAGACTTCAAACTTATGCACAGCTTGCCTATAACAACCTCATTGAAGAAGAAAAACGGAAAAATGAATTATTCACTCTTCTTCCTACAAATTCAAAATAAGTACTGTATAATGTCCTTATGAACGGAATTCAATACGAACGCAGTTGTGCAAAATACCTATCCTCACTGGGATATAAGAATATAACTCTTACCAAGGCAAGTGGTGATCAAGGCATTGATATCATCGCTACCAAAGGCAGCTTGAAATATGGTTTTCAGTGTAAGTACTACAGTGGAACCGTTGGTAACGATGCAGTTCAACAGGCCTTCTCTGGAATTGCTTATTACAAACTAGACAAAGCAGTTGTAATTACAAATAGCGACTTCTCCTCTGGTGCTCGTAAGTTAGCGGAAGAGGTAGACGTCTTATTATGGGACCATGTTGATCCGATGGAAGAAGATAGCCGATACACACTTTATCAAGTGATGGCAATTCTACTCTTTGGTTGGTCTATTATTCAGCTTTATCAAATCTTCTATAGTACTGAGTCAACCAAAGACTATCAGTTTATTTCGTATAGTCTATTGTTTATCTCATCCTTCTTACAGGCAATTCCACATCATGCAAGAATCGCAACAAGTATCGCACTCATACTCTCTTCCATTCATGCATATATGTATTCTGTACAGAAGACATTCTCACTTTTTACATTAGACTATTATCAGATTGCGTTATTTGTCTTTATTCTCATTACTTTCATTCGATTGGTTTACTACATTAAAAAGTATTCTATACGAAGACAAGCCAATAAACGCAATCAGTTACGTCAAGATATTCAACAGACACGTTATACAATTGCACAGAATATGGCAGAGATACTAGCAAATGAATTTGACTGTAATGTAAAAGTAATCGATACAAAAGGTACAAGATAATAATCTTATTATTACCTTACAAACAAATCGCACACAGACAAATCAATTATCTGCTGTAGAAGAAAAACTAAATCATATCCAAGATAATGCTCAATTTCAGCTACGTGCTACGGCACTACACATGATTGAACTAACGATCAAAGCCAGTCACTAAGACTGGCTTTGTTTTTCTTTCACTTTTCTAAGGAAAGTCACTAACCCAATGCTGATCAATTTCAACCGATTCATCATCAGCTAGATATGGTTTATAGTGTTCTTCTAATGTTTGATATAGCTCTTTGGTAAAAGGAACTTCTCCTACAATACCTTCCCCTGATTGAATTAGGAATGCATACTCATCACCACTCGTATTGAAATACATATGATCAATCTCTAAACCCTGCGATTGGATTTTTGCTAAATCTCCTGTCACATATTTACCAATTTCAATAATACGATCATCTAAACCCAGTAGTGCAATGAGTGCCTTTTTCCTGCATGTCAGATTGACTGGACACAATTCTCTTCGTGCATGTTTCAATCCATTTATTGAGCGCTTCATCTAACTCGTCACGATGATAGCGTCGATTGAACATCAAATTCATTTCTTCATAGTCCTTCTGATTATCTGGATATCCAATCAATAGATTCTTACTACTATCATGATACATGCATGTATATAACATGTTTTGTTCGGTATGACATTTTGAGCAGCTATGACGGAATAATTTTCCATGAAATAGATTGTTTTCAGCCTTTGGATCTAAGGCTGTATCAATTAGTGATTTAATTTTAACTTTTTCCTTCTTTCCACATGAATGACAGGTAATTTCTGCTTCATATGTATTCATATCTGCTCTTTTAAACATGGTATTCTCCTAAACTGTTATTTCTGTAATTCCTCTAATGTTGGGGCTGCATTCATCGCACCTTTCTTTGTAGTAACGATTGCGGCAGCGTGGTTGGCAAAGCATAATCCCTCTTTCATCATTTCTGGTGAAATATGATCTGGCTTTTGTTTGTGATGATCTAAGTAGTATAGTAATGCGCCTACGAAAGTATCTCCTGCACCGGTTGTATCAATAGGATCGACTTTGCGTGCATCCGCATGACTATGACAATGCTTTAAGTACGCATCACTACCCTCTGGGCCATACGTAACGATTACATGTTCTACGCCATATTGTTTGACTACTTCGATGGCTTCTTTAACAGTTGATCTTACCTGTAATAAATTCGACTTCATCATCTGCCATTTTTACAATATTTGCATACTTCATAAAAGATAGTACTGTCTGTCTGCACTCATCTAAGTCATCCCAAAGATCTTTTCTAATATTTGGGTCAAACAAGATTGTCGCATTCGCCTCTTTAGCCTTTTGTAATAAGTACTCTGTTGCATACTTTACAGGATACTCTACTAAGTCAACAGAGCCAAAACTGATATAGTCTTCACTTGTAAATTCTACCTCTTCAACATCACGCTTATCTAAGAGTAAATCTGCGCTTGGATTGCGATAGAAACTAAAATCTCGTTGACCATCCTCCGCAAGACTAACAAAGGCTAAGGCTGTCTTTGCCTTCTTTGTTGTCTTTAAATATCTTGTATTAACACCATAATTTTGAATAGTATCTTTTAAGAAATGTCCAAATGAGTCATCTCCAACCATTCCAATAAAATAAGATTCAGCCCCAAGTTTCGCAGCTGCTACAGCCACATTGGCTAGGTGCTCCACCAGGTCTTTTCTGAAAGGCATCTACTGCACTTAGATTTGCGGCTGTCTGTACTGGAATAAAGTCAATTAAAGCTTCCCCGATTGTATAGATTTTTCCCATATATTTTCTCCAACTTTATATACTGATTTTACCCTTCTTAATACTGTTAGTGCAATCATTCCTGTATATTTTTCTTCTCCTCAATTATTTTTGAAAGTTCCTCTTTTGATTTTATTATTGGTGAAGGTTCCCTTTTTAATATGATGTCTTTAGAGATGGTGCTGGCATTTCAAAATAATATTCCTAAAAAGCAATCCATCGATACGATCATCCATACTAACGACCTAAATATATCTACCTCTACTGCATACAGATACATTCGTGATCACCAGATTCCAGGAATCGCAAACATCGACCTAAAACGTCAGGTACGCTACACACAGCGCAGTTCTTCAAGGCATCATCCTGTATCAATCGACTATGACTTCCTCGAAGGTCGCAAATACGAGGACTTCCTAGCAGCACTAGAAACAGCAGGACCGGATGTAAACGTATGGGAAATGGATACGATCATCGGGAAGAAAGAGAGTAATGAGAAGTGTGTACTGACCCTGTTACACAGACGTTCCAATCTTCAATTATATTTTCTCTTACGAAACAAGAACATGTTTGAGGTAACGTATCTATTCGATACTATCAAAACTTTTTTGGGTATCAAACTATTCAGAGAAATGTTCACTATGATACTCACCGATAATGGCACTGAGTTCCATGACCCACTATCGCTTGAGACAGATCCCGAAACGGGAGAAAAACTCATCAGCATCTATTTCGCAAGACCTAGGCGCTCTGATGACAAAGGCAAATGTGAAAAGAACCATGAACACTTCAGAGAGAAGATCCCAAAAGGATTCAGTATGAACAGACTTACAAAACACGACATCAATTTCGTATCAAATCAGGTAAACAATTATGTACGTAGGAAGTTAAATTACCAATCACCCTACATCATTGCCAAGCTAGTACTAAACGAAAAGGTGTTAGAACTAAACCGCCTACATTCCATTCCACCCAAGGCAGTTAATCTAACACCTATCCTTCATTAGCATCAGGCCTTAACAGCACCATCTCCTTATATCCAAAGGGAGCTTTCAAGAGAAAATCTAAAAATTTTCATTTGAAAGTATACTTTTCGTGCGGTCAAAATGCCCAATATCTATTTAGATTATAGCTTAAAACATATCAATTCAAAACCCACAAAAGGAAAAGCACCCCAATGAAGTGAACCCAATTTTTGTTGTCCAACTTTTGGGGTTCACTTCAAATTAAAGGGCGCTTTCGGTAGAAGGGAGCTTTCACTGAAAATTGAGCCCTATCATTAAAAGGTTCTTTCAGAGAATTTTTTGTTTAGTCTGCTAGCTCATTTAGTAAACATTCTCGCGAGGGTTCTTTTAATGATATAAGGACGATTTATTCACTCTGCAACAGCCCTAAATCTTACTTGTTAAAATAGCGGACAAAGACTATTTTTCCAATATGAAGTCCTATAAAACTACAAATAGGAACAAGTAACATACCTATAATAAATGTAGGCAAGGTAACAAGGTTTACTAATCTTAGAACCATATCTATAGGCATTCCTAAAGATTCTATATAGGTTATATAGTAATCTCTTGCAACAAGCATAATAAGATATGTTGAAATATAGAAAACAAATCCAAAACCAATATAACCATCAAAATACTTCTGTGGGTGGAATTTCCACTTTTTATCAAAAGTTATAAACTCTGCAAGAACTCCTCCAAGCAGCATGCCAAGAGCAATAAAATAAGGTGAGCCTCCAACAAAAGTTAGAATAGATAGTAGGGTACATTGAATTAAAATGCTATATTTCGCTTTAACTTTCATCCTTAAATAAATCCACACAATACCAACTGGTATTAAAGTTACAGCTGCCGTGAAGGATATACTCAGGAATTAATGATACTAAAGAGGAAACTCTTATCAAAATATACAACACTACTGTAAATATTGACAGTTTAATCATTGTTTTAACGTCTAATTTGTTTGTCATATTAATGCTGCATGATAATTTCGTCCTGAGAGAGACGAGATATCATACTCTCCTTTCTTGTTTTTAATTTAAAAAGATTAAAAACTACACATATTACTGATATGTAGAGTGCAAAATTATGTCATTTTTAACAAAACCTCCTTGATTATAAAATATAATCTTGGTACAAACTTCTGAAAGTAACTCATAGTCATGACTTACAATGATGATTATTTTTCCTTTTTCCCTGAAGTTTTTATTTCATCGGAAATAACTCATATATTTTGTAATCAAGACCTGAACTTGGCTCGATCCAGAAGAAAAACATCTTTATTGTCTAAGAGATTTATCAAAATAGCTGAGTCGCTGTTTTTCACCCCTGACAATTTTATGGGATCATTATCTTTTATGTTCTTTAAATTCATATCTTGCAAAATACTTATTAAGTTTATTTTCGTCATAGTTTTTATACCGAAAGTAAGTTCTTTTCACACTTTCCATAAAAATTGATAACTTGGTTCTGCATAACTAGTGCGCAAAAGCTTGTCTATCTCTTCTATTTAGCTCCATTGAATAAAATTTCGCCAGAAATTTCTTTAATCAAACCAGATATTGTATTTAATAAGGTAGATTTTCCCTGAGCCATTTTCACACCCTATTATTCCCAAGTACTTCACCACTTTCTATTTTCAAACTCATCTTACTAATAAGCGGTATATCCAACTGAGAGATCTTTAAATTCTAGCAAATTTTCATCTTTCTCTGATGGCTTGTTTTTAATAAGAATGCTATCGTCATTTAAAGAGCGAAGACCATATTCTAACCTCTTCCTCATCATTCATGGAGTATAATTCGTATCCCCTTAAAAATATTTTTATTTCGCCATCTTTTAATATAGCTCTATCAACTAAATCTTTAAGGTAATAGAGTCTATGCTCGAAATAATGACTGTAGTTTTATTTGATTTGAATATTTTTAATAACTCTATCAAATCAGAAATACTAGATCTGTCTGAGATTGGCACTAGGCTCATCTAAGACTAAAAATTTCTGGATTTAATGCATCAGGCACTTACGATTGCAACCATCTGCATTTGCCCACCTGAAAGCTTTATAAACATCTTTATCTTTAAGATGATTTATATTGAGGTCATTAAAAATATCAAATACACGACTTTTTATTAGCTCGGATTTATTCCATGGTTTTCCAAATTAAAAAGCGAGTTCGCTTGTGGTATCCAGAGTAAAAATTGGTTTCTTGGGTTTTGGAAGACAGTTCCTATCATACTTGATAAATCAACCATACTAAGATCCTTAGTTGGTTTCCCCAAAAACATTAACTTCGCCTTTAAAATCTCCGTCAAAAATTTAGGAACCAAACAATTTATAGTCCTAGCTAGACTGGTTTTTCCGATCCACTTTCTCCAAGGAGTAAAATTAATTCTCCCTTTTAATATTTAAGCTAATCGTTATTTAGAGCTTTCGCTCCCTTATAATACGAAAAAGAAAAACATCTTTTAATTCAATCATTTAAAATACCTCTGTATACAAAGCCAGCCAGTAGAAAATATTGCAATATACTCATAAAAATAAAGAGGTTCTGCAAAACATACTCTGTACGTGGATTATTAGATTCAATACCTCTTAGTACTGCAACTTGAGATAACTCATCAGATACAAGTTCAGCTCTTCTCATTAATGGAACTACTGAAAGTAAATAAAGTAGTAAAAATATTCATTCGCTAAGCTTTAGACACTTTTATAGGTTCTTAATTTGAAAGCTCTTATATTATTTTTCATCTCTAAACAGAGCTTGGAAAAATCTAAAAATAATTGAGAGACATTATTACGATTTTTAGGCAACTTAAAAAGCTTGAAAGAGCATAAAGTAATTCTCCAAAATGGCTAGTTTTTCATCATTGCTGTAGCATATTAGGAAATAGCTTTTTGCAACAATTAAAGTAAAAACTATAGAGCCTACAATTAGATTATTCATTTGAGCTAAAACAATATATTAGCAGAGATATAAGCGAATAAATTGCAAGACTCTTAAACACAAACTTAAATTCTCTTTGTAAAATATAAAATAGCGATATATAAATTATTACAAAAGCTCTGTATTTAAAGATGTTTGAATAGTTATTAATAGGTTCATTAAAATTAAAAATTATGACTTTTTGTTTTCATTGAAAATTTAATCATGTTATATACCCTAACACCCCTATCCAACCATATCTAAAAAAATCAAATAACAAAATGCAAATCATTATCTAAGTTCTTTATATCATCTTCAGTTCTCATTAGGCAAAAATCCTCGATACTGTGCTGAAATTAATGATTTTTAATTTTTGAAAAAGTTAAATGTTTATATTGGCTAATATTTTCTTTTCAATCATAAGCTGAGTCATTTTTGTTTCATTTTCAACGATTGTATTGAAAAATGTTTTATAAATTTTAGTTTTATCATTTAAAATTAAAATTCTAAATATTTTCCAATTATCACAAATATATTTTCAATAAATCATTAGAAAAATATAGGACACACTCTTCGCTAATAATGCTAAATTCATCCCTTTCTAAACTATCAATAAAATCCTTATTTTCTATCATTTGTTATCGATATAAAACCATCGCAAATGGGAGAAATAATACAGATCATCATAAATCTTCTTTATTCTTAAAAATGCTGATAGGAGCTCCAATTGTAGAGTTAGCACCGGTAGCGATATTTCTTATAGACACCTTTTCATGATTCTTTTATTTTCAAAACTCTTTTTGCACTTTCTATCAATTTATTATATGTTTCAAGATAACCGTTAACCATTAGACCTCTCCACATATCACTGATATGCGATATTATCATACTATAAAAATACAAGAAGCAAGACTCTAAGTATAACTCTTTAAAAGCTATATTTTTCTTTTTGTTACTACTGTAATCATCAACTCATGCGTGACATGTATGTCCATAATGCACCAGACATAGTTTGCAAGCAATTATTTGATAATTAATAATTTTTCTTCACGAACTTCGAAGAATGCCCTGTGAGTGATTACATACTGGGCAAATTTCTGGAGCTGCCATACCAACAACGATATGACCACAATTACGGAGTCTCAAACCTTTACTTCACTCTTCTTAAATACTTCTTGCATTTCAACGTTTTGAAGTAACTTTCTGTAACGTTCTTCGTGTGCCTTTTCAATAGCACCTACACCTCTAAACTGAGCTGCAAGATCATGGAAGCCTTCTTCTTCCGCATCCTTGGCCATACGTTCATACATGTCAGTCCACCCATAGTTTTTCACCATTAGCAGCTGCTTCAAGATTTTCTTTAACATCACCAAGCATGCCTAAAGCCTTAAACCAAAGCTTTGCATGTTCCTTTTCATTTTCTGCTGTCTCTTAAGAATAAAAGCTGCAGATTTGTTCATAGCCAGCCTTCTTTAGCAACAGAAGTGAAGAATGTATACTTGTTTTCTAGCTTTCCTGATTCTCCTCGAATGCTTCTAATAGATTCTCTCTGTCTTTGTGCCTGCATAACGATTCTTTTTGTTTTCCATAATTATCTCCTATGTTTCCACACACTCTCTTTGGAAACCATACTAATCATCTTCCTATAGTTGTAGAAAGTCAACATTGTCTATCGTTATTTCATCTATCTTTCGATATAAAAAAACGTTCCCTTAGGAACGCTTCTTATAGTGCTGTAATTGCAGCGATTAGCAAAATCTGAATACACATACAACTGCACATCATAAGTGGCCAATCTTTCTTTTCTTGCAGAAATCCATATGTTACCCATAAAGAACAGTTAATAGCCGCAACCATAGGTTGTAAGAACCCACTCTTCATTCCATTCAGGTTATTCATGATCTGTGGGAAATAGGAAACATACATTAACATTGCTGTACATGTCGCAATCCACCCTAGTGTTTTTAATGCCTTTTGATTCATCACTTATACCCCCTCTTTTTGGATATCGTTCTTCAAGATATGTATATTAAGAACGAACGCAAAGCATTCTACTACATTCCTTTCTTTTATGCAAGATATTTTTTCAAATGAATTATGGAAATAAAAATCCGGAATTCCGGATCTTTTTAATTAGAGTTCTAACCTTCCATTGTCTTCTTTAAGACAGCTGCAGATTCCGCAAGCTTTGTACGTTCCTCTTCACTGAGGGAGATTGGCACTAATTCTTCAATACCATTTCTTCCAACAATTGCTGGAACACTGAGTGCTACATCATTGATACCATACTCACCATGTAATGCAGTTGATACAGGTAAAATAGACTTTTCATCACGCAAGATTGCGCGGCAGATTCTTACAACAGACATTGCAATACCGTAGTAAGTAGCGTTCTTTCTTTCAATGATCTTATATGCCGCATTCTTAACATCTTCAGCGATATCTTCTTGTGCCACCTTCATATCAAGGTCACCACCCATACCTCTTAATGCAAAGAAGTCAGCGAGTGGAACACCAGAAATATTTGCCATGGACCATGTACAGATTTCAGAGTCACCATGTTCACCAATAACATATGCGTGTACAGAACGTGAGTCTACATCTAAACGTGTTCCTAATAGATATCTTAGACGTGCAGAATCTAATACAGTTCCTGAACCAAATACACGATTTTCTGGCATGCCAGAAGCCTTCTGTGCATAGTAAGTTAAGATATCAACTGGGTTAGCCACAATCAATAAGATACCTTCAGGATTTTGTGCCTTGATTTCAGCCATAATACCAGAGTGAATCTGAATATTCTTCTTGATTAAATCAAGACGTGTTTCACCTGGCTTTTGAGCAGCGCCAGCTGTAACAATAATAATGGCCGCATCCTTAATATCAGAGTAATTACCTGCATAGATATTCATTGGTGAACTAATGGAAGTTCCATGACCAATATCCATAGCCTCACCTTCAGCCTTCGCATGATTTACATCTAATAAAACCATTTCTGAAAACAGTCCACTTTGCATCAATGCAAATGCACTGGAAGATCCAACAAATCCGCAGCCTACAACAGCTACTTTACGAAAATTAATACTCATATTTAATATATCCTTTCTGTGTTTAGATACGTCTACATTATAGGCATTTCTTTTCAAAAATACACTTAATGTAATTCAAAAAAACATCTTACGGTTTAATATCTCGCAAGATGTTTTATTTATCAACTATTTTGGTTGTACGTCTGTCAGTGTTGGATTAAAGCTAGCATCTACATAATCTAATAGCGCTGACTTGGCAATATTACAGCAGTGGTCACCCATACGCTCTAATGTACCAAGAATATCACAGTAGATTGAAGCAGCGACGGAAGATTCACATTGGTTCTTAGACATACGTGTAAAGTGTGCTTGACGAGCCACATACTCTGCCTTATCCATCTCTTCTTCTAATGCCATTAATTCTTCGTAAATAATCTTATCTTTTGTACGATATACCGCAATTGCCTTTGCGTACATTTCTTTAAACTTATCATACATGCCGTTAATATCTTCCATCGCATAGGATGTTAGTTCACTACGGTCTTCTTGAACCATCTTATAGAACTCAGAGAGGTTCATAGATAAGTCTCCTAAACGCTCTAAGTTCTTAATAATTTCAAGATCTCTACGAATATCCGCTTGGTCAACATCCGTTAAATTTGAATTAGATGAAACCTGAACTAAGAACTCTGTAATCTTACGGTCTAGAGAGTTAATCATAGATTCAGATTGTTTCAAGTTTTCAAAGTCTTCATCTGTACCAGGTTTATTCAAGAAAGCACGTGAATCAGAAACATCTTCCCCTACTACATCCGCTAACTTAAAGATCGCATCTCTAGCCGCAGAAATCGCAACTGCAGGAAGTTCAGTACTAGCAAGATGAGCGTCCAACTCATCGATATTAATTTCAATCTTCTTAGGTTCTTCACCACGAACAATCAAGCGAATTAATGCTGTAAACTGATGAAGGAGAGGGAAGAATACAATTGTCGCACTCGTATTAAATACGATATGTGCTACCGCTATCTGCATCATTCCATCAATATGTAGCACGTTACAAATCCATTGAATAAAGTTTGCATAAGGTGCTAAGAATACCATACCAATGGTTGTACCAATAATATTGAATAAGATATGAATGCCCGCTGTTCTTTTAGCTGCTGTAGAACCACCAATCGAAGCTAAGATACCAGTGACAGTTGTACCGATATTAGCACCAAATACGAATGGTAATACGGCACTAAATGTAAGTGCTCCCGCTTCGTACATCTTCTGAACGACACCGATTGTCGCTGCAGATGCCTGTACTGCACCAGTCATGATTGTACCAGCGAGTAAGGATAAGAATGGATTTGTGGACATCGCTTCCGCAAAGGACATAAATGCTGGAACATCCTTAATCGCCGCAAGTTCATCGCCCATTGAATTCAAACCAAAGAAAATCAAACCAAAACCAAGAATGATATATCCAGTACTCTTGATCTTCTGCTTCTTACCAAAACAGATAATCATCGCACCAACAAATACGAAGTATAAAACAAAACTATCAATATCCAAGGAAATCAATAATGATGTAACCGTTGTACCAATATTGGCACCCATTACAATACCAGCAGCCTGTTCGAGATTCATAAGACCTGCACGAACTAAACCAATCGTAATTGCGGTTGAAGCCGAACTTGACTGCATAACGATTGTAATCGCAATACCAATCAATAAAGCACTGAATGGATTGGTTGTATATTTATCAATATAATCTCTTAACTTATCACCAGCGACAGCCTTTAAACCATCACCCATGAAATTAATACCGATTAAGAATAAACCGAAACCACCTAGGATAATATCCCATCTAATGGATGTAAGTTCCATCATTCCTCCTGTGGATCATCAGACCCTCTAAAATCTCCCCATCAAAAACGCACGGAAACAAATTCAATTTAAAATATTTTAGGCTAAAATTCAAGAATTTTTAATGACAAAGTTCGTATATATCCCTCCTATTTTGGCAGTTTACAGACCCTGTGTATAATTTTTTATCTTCAACATATGATTGATTGAATTTAATACACGACGCTTATCTGTACTCCATAGTGGCGCAATTAAATCCTCCGCATTTCCATCTCCTGTTAAGCGATGGATTACAATAAGTTTATCTAAATGCGCAATACATTCTGTCACAAGCTCTACATACTCATCCATCTCTAAAGCATGATATTGAGATGGATTCGACAAATACTGTACGCCTAATCTTGTATTCTTTAGATAATGCAATAACTGTAACTTCACACCATCAATCTGACAGGCATTTAAATGTTCAATCGTTTCTAACAACATTGTTTGATTTTCACCTGGAAGACCGATAATAATGTGCACAATAACTTCTATATCAATAGCCTTTAGATTCTTGACTGCTTCATCAAATACTTCAAGTGGATATCCACGATTCATCCACTTCGCTGTACTTTCATGAATGGTTTGTAGGCCAAGCTCAACCCAAATGAATTTATTTAAGTACTTTTCTTTTAACTCTTTTAAAAGTTCTATAACATCTTTTTCCAAACAGTCAGGTCTAGTCGCAATGGAAATCCCTGCAAATAAGTCATCCTCTAAGGCTGCCGTAAAGATTTCTCTTAACTTAGTAATCGGAGCGTAAGTATTTGTAAAGGATTGGAAATATGCAATATAGTCGCCCTTTGGAATCTCTTGATGATTATAAATCAGTTCCTCTCTGCTTAAACGCTTCCCCTCATAGTAAATCGCAAAATCTCCTGAACCTCCCTCACCGCAGAAGATACAACCTCCAACAGCGACTTTTCCATCACGATTTGGACAAGTCATTCCTGTTTCAAGCGCTACTTTATAAAGTTTTCGTCCGAAGGTATTTTTGAGATATTGCGGAAGTGAATAATACAGTTGTTTCATATCTCTATTCTATGATGAAATGTATAAGAAAAGAAGATACTTTATTACATATCTTCTCTTACAAATCGAATCTTCATACCACCTTTGACTAATTTTAGAATCGATAAGTCCTTTGGTGATACATGACCAATGATATTGACACGATTATCTGCTGGCAGTGAACTACGTACAATCTGTACTTCACCTGCATAGCGCAAGTATGCATCATTATCCATTGTGATGGCGCCAACTTCACGGGTAATTGTATTGTTTGGCACGATGTGCTCATCTACCTTCTTTAATAAACGTGCTTCTTCTACACGAATAATCCATGATGGACTATCAATACGACAAGTTACTTCTTTATCATAGAAATGTTCTGCATGTTTTAAAGTAGCAGGAATATCGATGACTCCTGTATCACAATAGGATTGAATACGTTCAATCTCATATGTACTAATACCCGGGTCTCCCACAAACACTTGATCTACATGGTACTTTATTGTCAGTTCCATAAACGCTGCATATGGCGAAATGTGACGATGATGTTCTAGGGTTGGTAGACCCTCAAAAATTGGCCCACGCTTTAATACATCCCCAGGAATAAAGGCAATCACATGGATACCTGCATCCTGTAGTGACTTGGTAATCCGTAAGAAGTACTCTTCATCTAGTCCTGTTTCACTACGTGGATAGTAGTTATGCATGGCAAGGATTTCTTTGCCTTCACGTACTAAGTCTTCTACTTCCTCAACACGTATTGTTGAAGCGTTTAATACAATTGGCATCTCTTTGGCTAACGCCAGCATTTCCATGTGATTAAACCCATAATCCAAACGTAATGCATATACATCTAGCAACTTCGCAATTTCTCGTACAGATGAAACCTGGAATAACTCCAATGATTTTGTGGATACATCTGCTACGATACGGAAGCCTTCTTCGTTTAACCATGCACACATTGCATGCATGTCTTTTGTGTATGTATCACTAAACTCTTCAGCGATGTGTAATGACACAAATACAAGTGGATGATTTTTTCCTACACCTTGTAGGTATGCCTTCTGTTTTTCAAATGTGCTTAAGAATACAGAATATCCTAATGAATTTACCATGTTATTTCTCCATGATTGCTTCACGAACATGACCACAAGCTTGCTGTAAACGCATTAATGCGTCTTCATAAGAACAGTTTGCTAGTATCATTGTGATAGCGACTTTACAGGAGCCCTTTGCGGCATCTATCGTAGCACGTGCTATAGAACGTTCAACTCCTGTAGCTTCCATAACAATATTTTCTGCGCGATTGCGTAGTTTTTCATTTGTCTGCATCACGTCAACCATGAGGTTTTGATATGCCTTACCAAGACCTACCATTGTTGCGGTAGAAATCATATTGAGAATCATCTTCTCAGCTGTACCAGACTTTAGACGTGTAGAACCTGTTAGTACTTCAGCACCTACAGGAACATCCACTGCAATCTCTGCAACTTCACCAATCTTAGAGTGATGAGTATTGGAGATTGCGGCTGTATGACAACCTAACTGTTGTGCATACGCTAAACCACCAAGCACATATGGAGTACGACCACTCGCTGCTAAACCAATCACAATATCTCTTTCATTTAATCCAATTTGAACTAAATCTTGTTTTCCAAGTTCTACAGAGTCTTCTGATCCCTCACGTGCTTTGATGAAGGCTCCTTCACCACCAGCGATTAGACCAACAACTACATCAGGAGATACACCAAAGGTTGGAGGGCATTCTGCCGCATCTAAAACCCCTAGTCTTCCACTTGTGCCAGCACCCATGTAAATGATTCTTCCACCTTGACTGATTGCCTCGATACAATACTCAATTATCTTTGAAATATTAGGAAGATGTGGTTGAATCGCAGACGCAATTAACGCATCCTCGCGATTCATTTCTGTAATGATTTCAAGTGAACTCATTTGGTCTAAATTCATTGTGTTTTCATTGCGGTGTTCTGTAGCGATTGTTTGCAGATTAATTGTCATATGCGTATTCTCCCTATGATACTTCCTACTATATCCATATTATAGGTAGAATGATAATAAAATTTCAATATTGATACTTTTTTTCGAAATATTATTTCTGTTTTTGGGATAATGTGCTATTGTTTTTATAGGAGAAAATAGCCATGAAAAACGCACTCATTCGATTACGCGAACATTACCACGAACTAGCCGGCGCAGAAAGAACCGTTGCGGAATATATTCTCAAAAATCCTGAAACTGCAAGTACACTTTCCGTACAAGAGTTGGCACATAAAAGTTTTTCATCGCCATCAGCGGTTGTCAGAATGTGCCACCGCATCAACTTTGATGGATACAAAGATTTTAAACGCAGTCTGACCATTGAATTAGCACTTCATGCAAAGGCTGGCGAGCAGATGTATAACGAAGAATTCAAAAGAACCGATAATATCGCAGATATCATTCGCAAAGTAACAGCCAAAAACACAAAGTCCCTCGATGAAACTGAGAAGCTTATGGATGTTGAAACCTTACGTGAATGCGCAAAGATTATGAATGATGCACGGAATGTCATTCTTGTCGGTATGGGGGCTTCCTTAGTCACACTACGTGATTTATATCTCAAGTTATTACGTATCTCAAAGCCATGCACTATCAATGAAGACTGGCACTCACAGTTACTCAGTTGTAAAAATAGTACTGCTGAAGACGTGGCAATTGTATGTTCCTATTCAGGTAATACAACTGAGGTTATTACATGCATGAATGCGCTAAAGGAAAATCTAACCCCAATTATCGCAATCACACGTTGTGTCGATACACCTGTTTCAAAACTTGCAGATCATAAATTATATACAACCGAGAATGAGTCCCTCTTGCGTACAGCCGCAATGTCATCTCGTATTTCTCAGTTAAATATTATAGATATTCTCTATACTGCACTTGGCACTATGAATTGATGATGAGACAATCAAAGTACTACATCGTACCTATATCGAAAAACCAAAGAATTAAAAAGACTGAAGAATCGACGAATATATTCGAAAATATCTGCCCCAAGGAACTTCCTTTAACGACCTTACACAGGTAAATCTAATGATGAGCCATATCAATTCCTTCAAGCGTGACTCATTGGACGGTCGTTCACCATTTGAATGTCTCACTAGAGCAGAACTCAAAACAATAAAAACGTGGCACATATCCCCAAAACAAAACAGTCGATACATTAAGCAAATAAAATTAACCTATACTTCAATCTTTTTCTAGGATATCTTAGTCACCACCTACGATGACATAGATATCCTTATTTGTGTGATGATTGACCCACAACTAATTTCGTTGTGCATTTTTGTCAAACCCACGAGTGATTTCGCTTAAGTGATTAAAAAATCATCTGATAATGACTACATTAGTTCGTTATCTGTTGCATTTAGTTTGAAACTTAGCAAAATTTCTTGAAAATTATAGAACTATTCGCTAATTTCTAGTATTGAAAAGTCTGGATTGCTTGTTTCAAGTCATCTTGTAAACTATTTCTCTGGTCAAGTTGAACATAGACTTCCAACAAACAGGATCTGAAGTTGGAAAATTTATAAAAATCTTCCCTTTCTTCTATCGGAAAGTCAACAGATTTTATCCAAGAGGCTACTTGTTCTTGCTCCAACTTCTCTTGTAAAATAGGTTCATAAATCACTCTCGCTAAACGCCAATCCTCATCATCTGTAAAACGAATCGAAATTCTTTTAAATAGTTGGCCAAGTATGTCAAATACTTCATGAACTCTGTTTATAGGAAAGTCTGGATGGCAAACCACCTCTGTCAGTAAATCAGATCCATGTGCAAAAGCGTGAACCCAACCATACTGACTTGAAAAACCTGTTGTATCCTGTTCTTTCGAAAGATAGTGCAAGCCTTGATTTAAAAGAACATTACGAATTTCTGCTTTTAATCCCTGATAGAAAATCGATTGCTGGTCGGCATCCGCAGACAAGAGATTTGCATAAATAAGCGCCCTAAAAGAACGTTCAAGTGTTGACACGCCTATCTTATCAATCTCTTTATCTAGTCCTCCATCAGATGAGATCACCTCAGCAATGAAATGAAATTGTTCCTGTGTAAATAGCTCTTCCTGAATCCCTCTAGCAAAGCTTGTAAAAGCAAGGTCATCACGAATTTCTGGAGAAGGATCTCCCAAATGATCAAGCAACCACTGGATTTCCTCTTGGTCATAACTTGGTTTTTCTTCTGCTATTTTTCTAAGTAACTCTTGATACATGGTCAATACCTCTACATTTTTAGCAACTTGATATAATCCAGACCCCAGTTCTTGACAGCATTTAAAACAACTCTGAATTCCTGCCCCATTTCGGTTAAGCTATACTCAACTCGTGGGGAAACTTCATCATAGACCTTTCAAGGACACTGAGAAGGTCTATTATCACCTAAAGCAATCATTTAGATTACAGAAATCGATGATTTCTCATCGAATACGGTCCTGTTGTGATTGTGTTAGTTTATTAAAGTTAGTGATTAATTCTGTCTCATGCATAATAGATTCCTCCTTTATCATGAGACCAATCTATTATGTATTTTTAATATTGATGTGCATATGAACACTCATCAATGATATAAAGTCCACTATGAGTTAATTAAGACTAAAAACTTTGGCTAAACTCATAACCGCAAGCCCATTCTTACTCATTAGTTGATCTTGATAATTCATATTAAGTATTCTCCATTACTCATATTATATAGAGAATATTCAGAATAATGAATATTAATTTAAGAAATACTCTCTACTATATTCCATAAAAAGTGCATAAATATTAGAAAAGAAAACATAAAAACATGATGATACATGATTACGTTTCTATCATTTCTATCTTTTATACTGAATATATCTTTCAGCTTCTCACTTTATAAATCGATACTTAAAAGTATTTATCACAGTATTACAAATCTCAGTGACAATATTATCAATATCGCGTTCTTCTGTGATGCAAACTTCATTTAACACATTAGAATAATCTTTTTCGCACCACCATCTACGCATTTCCTCTCACCAAAGTCATTACAATTAGGGTTTTTGTTTGGTGTCGTTTTCAATGTTTCTTCAAAAGAGATATCAAAATAATACGCATATACCCTGCACCAAATAATTGAGTTGCTAGTTCAAATAAAGATTTATACCAGTCACCATGTAGAATTCCTTCTAAAATTACGATGTTGCTATACTTACTTCCATAGCTCAAGAGTTCTTTCATCAGTGGTAGAGCAATTGTAGTTTCCCCATCTTTGACGTTAAGCATATCTCTTCTAATTACATCTTGTGATATAAGCATTGTGTTTCTACCAAATTTCCGTTGCAATTCTTTGGCAATTGTAGTTTTTCCACAACCAGAATTTCCTCTCAATATAATCAGTTTTCCCATAACAGTACCTCTAAAAATGATAACTTGTTAACATTACTCTAATATTATCATAAGTAATGCATTTGATTGCATCAATGCTAGAAAATCTCTCTATCTCAAACGTGAAAAGGATAAATTCCTACATGTTAGTAGTGAAAAATTTATTCCTCTTAGTAATTAGAATTATAAATTTTTGGCTTAATTAACTTACCTTGGACTTGTAACTCATTCTTATAATGAAAAACTAAACAAATTGTGGTTTCGTAATGCTTTTGTAGTTATCACAAATGGATAACGTATCATCCATGCAAACTTCTCATACAATTCAATAATGTTTATCTCCATAAACCTACGCATATATACAAATAATGCAGTATATCGATTGATGCACTTTATTGCTACCCCTCGATACTGGGCTAGTTTATTTTTGATGATGGAGTGAATATGGTTTACAACGTTTAGATGTTCTACTTGATTGTAACTTTGGTGTCCTTTTAGATGTACTACCTTACAATTTTTACATTCTGCCAAAGAGTTATAAACGATTTTTTCCATCTGTGTAGATAATAGAGCGTTGTGTAATGTTATTATCCTGTATAATACCTTTGGTTGGTCGGGATTGGCCAACTGCTAAGAATATCTCGTGTGTATCTCTATCTGTTGTGGTAACGATACATATTTGTTCATGGGATTTATTCCTCTAAACTTTGAAGGCTCGCCTCTATGGCGAGCTTTTCTGTGTTTTAAAGAAGAACCTTTAGAAGATTCAAGAACGTATGTTTTATCACACTCTATCGTTCTAGATAGTTGTATCTTTTCTGATTCCAAATACTTTTCAAGCATACTAAGATACTTATGACGATTTAGAAATATACATTTGATAGAACGATTTAAGCGTTCTGCAGTCTTATGGATAGGAACCATCGTCAAGGTATCGATACAGATCTCCACAAACTTATCTACATTGATCTTCAAAAAGGAAGTTATCATATGAGAATCATAGGTAAACTTGTGAGTACACTCCATACAGAGATATCGCTGTTTCCCACAGTCAAAGCCTTTCTTGATCATCTTTGTCTTCTTGTGACAATAAGGACACTGAGATGGTCTATTATCACCCAAGCAATCATTTAGATTACAGAAATCGATGATTTCTCATTGAATACGGTCCTGTTGTGATTGTGTTAGTTTATTAAAGTTAGTGATTAATTCTGTCTCATGCATAATAGATTCCTCCTTTATCATGAGACCAATCTATTATGTATTTTTAATATTGATGTGCATATGAACACTCATCAATGATATAAAAGTCCACTATGAGTTAATTAAGCCAAATTAAAAGGCCTAACTCCTTGCCAGGCAAGGAATAAAGCCTTATCATGTCTGTTAATTACAGTGTCCAAGAAATTGGGTTCACTCCACCCAATATCCGTCTTTTTTAATATTGTTGTAATAAACCCTTTAGAGTGCTTGCGAATTTCTCACGATCAACTCCAAGCATTACCATGGTTTCACGTGACTTAAACTTTGTATCACTCCATATGTCTGTAACAGTCTTGCCGAAGCTTAATCGGCTTTGTGTTTCAACATAAACACCTGCTTTTTGTCCCGTAAAGATTTCAGGATATTGCAAGTAAATTAATGGACATGCGTCATGGATACAAAGGATTTCACGTTTGTAGTTCTTTGATATAGAAGTTTAAATTAGCTTGTACAACATCTACGAAGAATTGACTGATTTTCGTATTGAAATCACGAATATCCTGAATATCCTTACCATCAAGGTAAGCATCAACGGTAACATCTAAACCGAACATTACCACTGGGATGCCACTTTGCATAACTGTTTCTGCAGAATGAGGATCTGCATAAATATTAAATTCAGCAGCCATTGTAGCATTACCACCTACAGCAGCACCACCCATGATGAGAATTCGTTCAACCATATCCTTTAAATCAGGATGAGAGATAATTGCATTTGCGATATTTGTTAGTGGACCAACCGCAACAATTTGTAGTTTGCCACCTTCTTTTTTCGCAGCCTCATAGATGGCATCCCATGCATGCATTGTTTCCTTTTCAGCTGGTGAGTCTGGAATCACAACACCACCAAGTCCATCTTTACCATGAACTTCAGAGGCATCATCCAGTTCAACACACATTGGCTTAATCGCACCTGGATACACTTTAATATCTTCTCTACCTGCATACGCAAGTACATTACGACAATTCTTAAATGTCTTAGCATGTTCTACGTTACCTGCAACTGCAGAAATCCCACGAATCGCAAGTTTATCTAACTTGAGTGCACAAAGAAGTGCAACCGCATCATCGACACCAGTATCGGTATCAATCCAAATTGGAATTAAGTCTGTCATGCGATTTCCACCTTTCTGCCTTCGTATGTCTTACATACTTCTACAAGTAGATCAACAAATCTTTCACGGTCTACACCAAGCACTGCAATAACATTGCTTGGATTACCACTTGATTGATGCCAGTCTGCGATAGTCGCACCACGTGTATAGTGACCTTCGATATCGATTTCGACATACATCTCTTGTGTAGTAAAGATTTCAGGCTTCATTAGCACTGCAACAGCACATGGATCATGTAATGGCGAACCATTCCAGCCAAGTTCTGCATGATGCTTGAAGAAGAAATCTAACCAATCCGCTACGATACCAGATACCTGGTTACCAATTTTGCGGATTCTCTTTTCATCCTCTGGATAAACGATGGCCTTCTCTGTTACATCAAGACCGCACATTGTTAATGGGATACCTGATGTAAACACAATTTGTGCTGCTTCTGGATCTTCAAAGATATTGAATTCAGCTGCTGGAGTCCAGTTACCGTTTCTAAGACCACCACCCATGATGGAAATTCTTCCAATCTTTGATTTTAATTCTGGATGTGTTAGTAGTAACGCCGCAACGTTTGTTTGTGGACCGGTAGCGATAATCGTTACCGGTTCCTCACTTTCTCTTAACACTTTCGCCATTAAACCGACAGAAGATAACTCTGATAACTGCATGCATGGCTCCGGCATAGCAGGGCCATCCAAGCCAGATTCGCCATGGAAGTTTCCGGCTGTGATTAATGGAGATAATAATGGTAGTTCTCTAACCTTCGCAATTGGCGCATCAATACCTAGTAAAGTACAGATACGCATTGCGTTATATGTTGTTTTGGCTAGTGTTTGGTTTCCTGCCACACTTGTGACTGCTTTGATATCAAAGGCAGGATTTGCCTTAGCAAATACCCAAGCAATCGCATCATCGTGACCAGGATCACCATCTAGGATGACTGGTATTTTTTTGATTTCACTCATGCGCTCACCTTTTCAGCACTCTCACGGCGTGCACGCTTTGCACGGCTAGCCGCTACAATTGCGAATACTACTAGACCGATAATTGTCACTAAGTAAGGGATTGGTGAAACAAGGTTGGAATCGACACCTGTCGCAGATAACTTGATACCAAATGCCTGTGCAAAACCGAAGATTAAAGCCGCAAGCATACAGCCTAGAGGCTCACCAGCACCCATTGCCTGTGCTGCTAAGGCGATAAATCCACGTCCAGCAACCATGTCGAGGGACCAACCCATCGCATAGTACATAGACATAAACGCTCCACCCATACCGCAGAGTACACCGGCAATAATCATTGTAATGTACTTCACTTTAATAACACTAACACCAACAGAAGAAGCCGCATGGGAGTTTTCACCAACAGAGCGGATATTTAATCCTAGAGGTGTATGGTATAACAACACCCATGTTAAGAACACACAGATGAATGCTAAGTATGTTAATAAGCTATGTCCAGATAATACTTGTCCAATCACAGGAATCTTATCAATGAGTGGAATTGTAATACTTGGAATCTGTAACTTCTGTGTAATTACAGAAGTTGTGGAAGTAAGTTGTGTTCCTTGTGTAATACCTGTAATTACCTTTACTAAGAAGATTGTTCCACCAGATCCAATCATATTAACTGCAGTACCCGTTAAGATAATGTTTGTCTTTAGATTGAATGCGAAGAATCCCATCAGTAAGCTTACGATAATACCTACAGCAATCGCCACAAGTAAACCAACAAACCAATTACCAGAATAGTAAGCAAATAATGAACCGAACAATGCGGAAATCATCATTGTACCTTCAAGACCGATATTGGATACGCCTGCTTTTTCACAAATAACAGCAGCCATTGTCGCAAATAGGATTGAGCTGTATACGGAAAATCGCAAAAGAAGAATTCTGGTGTCATAATAAGTGATAACATCTTACTCACGCTCCCCTTCTACAGTCGCTCTGACTTGTTTTTCGCGCAACTCCTCTTCCGCACTCTTAACAACAAGCTTCTGACGATATTTGGATAGGAATTGATCAGCCGCAAAGAACAAGAAGATAATAGCTTGGATAATATCAATCAACTGTGCAGGAACTGCAGCGTAAGTTGACATTAAAGTACATCCTTTTTCAAGATATGCCATAAAGAAGGCAGCGAGTGGAACAAATGCTGGATTATTACCGGCTAGAATCGCTACGGTAATACCCGTCCAACCATAACCCGGTTGTGCTAACCAGTCAAAGTATTGGTTTCTTCCAAGCATCTCAATGCCACCACCCATACCTGCTAGTAATCCACCGATTACCTGTGAAAGGATGATAATCATAACAACGTTCATACCAGAGTACATTGAGAACTTCTGATTGATACCAATCATACTGATTGTATATCCTCAACGTGTACGATATATAAATAACGCAATGATAATTGTCATTACAATTGCGATTACAAAGCCAATAGATAATTTAGAACCATTATCGATTAACTGAGGTAAAGCAGCGTTTGCTTGGAAGTTACTTGTCTGCACTGTACCCTTTGTCTTATCAGCAATAAACGCATTCATCATAAACTTAATTACGTACATGATGACATAGTTTAACATTAAGGAGTTTACCATTTCACTAACGTTTAACTTTGCCTTTAATACTGCAGGAATTAACATCATTACACCAGTTACAACTGCACCTGCAAGAATGGCAACAACTGGTAGTAATGCTCCAGGTAATGGAACGTATACTGCAACTAAAGAAGTCACAAATGCACCAAGTAAGATACCACCCTCAGAACCAAGGTTAAATTGGTTTGCAGAGAACATGACACAAGTTGCTAAACCTGTAAAGATAATAGGAATCATGCTTGCAAGGATATCTGTAAGACCCTTTACACTAAACGTACCATTTGCACGGAATACCGGTTGAATCAACATCGACTTCAAGGAACTTAGTGTCGCAAGTAATCTTGCACCAAAACTATCTCCCTTTGAACTAATAAAGATTAGGATTGCCGCAACGAGTAACGCAATACCGATAGCCATTGCGCCACGTACAATACTAAATATCAAACTTCTTTTCTTATTCATGACAAACCCTCGCAATCTCTTCTGGTGTTTGTTTCTTAATACCCAACATGTATTGACCCATGATTTCGTCATTTAACTGACTTGTATCTTCGAAGTACGCAACAATCTGGACCCACCATACATCACGATTAAACTATCAGATAATTCCATAACTTCATTTAAGTCTGCTGATACTAGTAATACACCAATTCCAGAACGGATAATTCGACTAGTTTCTTACGGATGAATTCCGTCGCACCAACATCGATACCACGCGTTGGCTGGTCAGCAATAATCAAATCTGGTTCATTAGAGAATTCACGTGCAACAACGACCTTTTGGATGTTACCACCGGATAACATACCAACCTTCTGGTCACGGCTCTTGCACAATACTTTATATTCTTTGATGAGTGCATCTGTCTCTTCATGCATGTTCTTCATATTGAATATTGTAAACCATTGTTCATCTTCTTAGAATCTGCACGATCAGAGATAATATTTTCTTCAATTTCGACGCATTATGGGCAATACCGAATAACATACGATCTTCCGGTACTAATGAGATATGTTTCTCACGTAATTGGCGTTGGTTTAGACCAATGATATTATCACCTTTCATCGTGATTGTTCCTTCATTTGGTTTGTTTAAACCAAACAACATGTCAACAAGTTCCTTCTGACCATTACCTTCAACACCCGCAATACTGAGGATTTCTCCCTTACGAACGGATAGAGATACGCCATTGAGCATCTTTTTGCCCCAGTCATTGACATAATGCAAGTCTCTCACTTTTAAGATTTCTTCTGTAGGTTTTGCGGCATCCTTTTGAACTTGTAAGACAACGTCACGTCCTACCATTAAACGAGAAATCTTCTCAGGTGTAACGTCCTTTGTCCTATAGACACCCATAAACTTACCACCGCGTAAGATACTTAAGCTGACTGCAATTCCTATGATTCTCGTTTAGCTTATGAGAAATAAAGATTAAAGTATAACCCTGTTCTTTTAGATGCTTTAACTCCTTAAAGAGTTCTGTTGTTTCTTGGGTAGTTAAAACAGCAGTAGGCTCATCTAAAATCAAGATCTTAGCACCACGTACTAAAGCCTTTAAAATTTCTACCTTCTGCTTCATTCCAACCGGAATATCGACAACACGAGCATTTGGATCAACAGCCAAGTTAAACTTCTTGGAGTATTCCTCAGTAATCTTGATTGCTTTTTGACGGTCGATGAAAATACTGTTCTTCTTTTGGAGTCATGCCCAATACGATGTTTTCAGCGACAGTTAAACTTGGCACCAACATAAAGTGTTGGTGAACCATTCTGATGACCCTTGGAAATCGCAACGTTTGGTGATGATAGATGTACCTTTTCACCATTGACATAAATTTCACCTTCTGTAGGCTGTTCCAAAACTGAACAACATCTTTCACATCAGTGTGGATTTTACCCGCACCGTTTTCTCCCATCAGCGCATGAATTTCGCCCCTTGCGTACATTCAAGTCAACATCCTGGTTTGCCACGACACCATTAGGATAAATCTTCTGGATGCCTTTTCATTTGAATGACATATTCTTCGTTCATTTCTCTTACCTCGTTCCATTTTATACAGATGATTTTTCTTCATGAAAATCCAGTTCCAACCACTCATCCCAAGTTATTTTCAAAACTATTGAAAACTACACTTTTCGGCAGCTGAAACTGGATTCATAAATCACCAAAGATACTAACTCAGATATATTGTCGTGGTTGAATGAAACTTTTTAAATTTCTACGTAAAAACAATTTTATGAATCTTTATAACGCTACGATTAATGGGTCGAACCTTTTCACGTAATGTTTCTAAATCTTAGATGTGTTTCCTAATGCTGTGGGAACTCAACTCTACCGTCTAAGATAGCTTGAATAGCTTCGTTAACCTTGTCCTTAGTTGCTTGAGAAGCATACTTATCAAAGTTCTTGTCATTACACCAACGCCATTTCCTTCAAGCCTCAATGTAACTTCTGTTCCCCAGTATTCTCTACCTGCATCCCATTCATCAAATACCCAAATGAGAGAGTTACCAACATTCTTTAAACCAGATGTTAATGTGATCGCTGCTAAGTCAGAAGAGAATGTAGATTCCTGGTCTGAGTCAACACCGATAAACCATGCATTATTCTTTTCAAGAGCTGCTTCAGCCGCACCGTTACCAGCGTTACCAGCAACACCCCAGATAATATCAGCCTTGTTATCGCTAATCATGGATAAACCATATTCCTTAGCAATCGCTGTATCTACATAGTCATTTGTATAACGTGTATCAACCTTGATTTCTGGATCAACGTTCTGTGCACCTGTGATGTAACCATATAAGAAGTCGTTGATTACTGGGCTATCAATACCACCAACGAAACCGATTACTTTTTCAGGGTTGATGCGCTCAACAGATGTATCTGTTGTCATGCTAGCTGCTAATGTACCAATGATATAACCTAATTCATTCTGCTTGTATGTTAAGTTGAGGACATTCTTATTTTCGCCAGCATAAGTATTGTCATCAAAGATTGCATACTTCTGATCTGGATACTTTGTAGCAACTTCCTTTAAGAAGTCAGGCATCTGATATGTTCCACAGATAATTAAGTCATATTCTGCTAAATCAGATACTTCGTACAATGTCTGTAGCCATCTTGGCTTATCAGCGTCTGTACCACCCATTTCAATTGTCTTTAATGTGATACGACCATCTTTTTCAAGAGTCTGTAAACCAGCTGCTGCTGAGTCAAAGAATGACTTGTCACCTAAGTTACCATTAACTAGGTATGCTACGTTGTACTTCTTTCCATGTGTTTCTGTTGTGTTTGAACCCTGCTTTTCAGGCTCCTTAGGTCCGCAACCAACGAGCGGTGTTAACAACAATGCAACCATTGCTGCCTTTAATAGATTTTTCATGTATTTTCCTCCCAAAATCTTTTCAAATCGCTAGTCATCTCTTAAAATGAAATGGTGAAAGCGATTTCATGTAAACTCATTTTATTATTGGGTTTTAAATAAGTCAACAAATACATCTCACCGGAAAGGACAAAAAATTATGTTAAATCGTATACCTAAAATTAATCTTCACTTGCATCTAGACGGCTCATTCCGCATGGATACAATATGGAAACTTGCACATGAACAAAATGTAGAAATGCCTGCAGATACAATCGAAGGCTATGAAGCATTTATTCGTAAGTGTGCAAATGCTAAAGATGTCAATGAATATCTAAAGATGTTTGATACTCCTCTTAAATGCATGCAAGACAAGGCTTTCATCACTCGTATTACAGAAGAGTTAATCGAAGACCTAGCAAATCAAGGCTACATTTATGCAGAGATTCGTTTGCTCCACAGCTCACACACAAAAAGGTCTGACGCAAGCTGAAGCAACAGAGGCTGTATTAGAAGGCAGAAACAACGCCCTTAAAAAATATCCTAATCTGCGTATTGGTATCCTTACATGCATGATGTGTTGAGTGTTGATACACTAAAACCAAAAAGAAAACATGAAAACTTTGGTAGAAGTATGCAAGTGCAACACCTGGTAAAGGTGTTGTTGGAATTGACTCTGCTAGGTGCGAAGGATTTGTGCCTCTATCTAACTTTGGTCCATTATTCGCAAAGGCGAAAGAATACGGTCTACCTATGACTTGTCATGCAGGTGATAGCCAAGGACCAGATACAGTGAAAGACGCAATGGACTTTGGTGTAACACGTATTGGTCATGGCCATCATGTATACTTCGACCAAGAACTTGTAGAGCGCGCAAAAGAAAATAAAGTACTCTTCGAAATCTGTCCCAACATCCAATGTACAGTGTCAAACCGTACCATCGTACGCAAAACACCCAATGAAACCTCTATATGATCAAGGTGTACTCGTTTCTGTCAACACAGATAACGATACCTTTGCAGGCGTACGTATTACGGATGAATACGCACACTGCATCAACGATATGGGATTTACCGTCGATGATATCTTCCAAATGAATATCAATGCAGTAAATGCCGCATTTGTTACAGAAGAAGAAAGAAAAGAATTACTTCATATCTTAGAAACAGCCAGAAAGGAACATGCAACATGCTAGAAGCACATATCCAGCTAGACCAAAGCGTAAATGCAAAGTATGCAATCATGCCTGGAGATCCAGCCCGCATTGATCGTATCATCCCCTTTCTTGAGGATGTCAAAGAACTTGCATATAACCGAGAATTCAGAAGTATATCTGGTTATTACAAAGATGTAAAGGTTATTGCTATCTCTACTGGTATCGGTGGCTCCTCTGCTTCCATCGCCATTGAAGAATTAAAACATCATTGGCGTAGACACAATGATACGTATCGGCTCCTGTGGTGCCCTTCAGACAAACATCCAACTTGGAGATTTAATCTTCGCCATTGGCGCAGTACGTGATGAAGGCACATCCACAGGCATATGCAGATATCTCGCTATCCAGCAGTTGCTGACAGAATCTCTTACCCAAATGTATCGAAACCGCAAAAGAAAATCACTGGGACTATCATACTGGTATCGTTCATAGCCATGAAAGCTTCTATATCGATACAAACACAGAAGAAGAAAAGAAATGGTCATCCATGGGTGTCCTTGGCGCAGATATGGAAACAGCAGCCTTATTTACAGTAGGTCGTTTACGAAACATCCGTACAATGTCTATCCTCAACAACGTTGTCCTCATGCGCCAGATAGCAGCAGATGCGATTGGTGATTACGCAGATCACAACGAAGACAAATGGAAGGCGAACGCCGAGAAATCCTTACAGCACTGGAAGCTATCTATAAGTTAGAAAAAAATGTCTGAATTATAATTTCAGACATTTTTCATACTCTCTAATACTTGTTCTAATGTAGGAATACTCTTAGCAGCACCCTCTTTAGTAACAGTAATACTACTTGCCTTTGCGGCAATGCGCAATGCAGTATTTATTTCTTCACCACGCAGAATACTTGCTAGATAAAAACCTGTGAAGGTATCACCAGCAGCCGTTGTATCAACAGCATCTGCTAATGATAAGCTCCCTTGATGCATTACAGTCTCACCTACAGATGTAGTAAGAACCAAGACTCACCAACTGTTGAAAATAATTTCCTTGTTTGGATAAGCCTTCTGCAATCCTACAATCACATCTTCAACGTTATCAGAAGAAATATTCGCAAGCCCCTTACCTTCTACTTCATTCACCACAAAGATATCAATTAAATCTAGAGGATAACTAAATACCTTTTCATCCATTGGTGCAGTATTAGAGGCAACACGTAAACCCTTCTCGTGTGCTTTTTGTGATTAAGTAGTTAAGATGATATTTATTTTGACTCAGTACATAATCTCCTTCAAAAATGTGTTAATACTCATCAATCTATGCTTCATCAATCAATTGGTTCGCACCACCAAAAGGATAATACAGTTTTTCACTATGACTCTACCTGAATAATCGTATGCCCAGTCGCAGTCTCTCATCCTTCTTAGATCAATCAACCTTAACACCATATTCTTGCAAGTAATCGATAAATGGTTGACCATCAAAAACCAACACGTCCAGCATGATATACATCTAAACCTCGATTTCTGCTACGCGATAGATCGATTTAAACCTTTTCCGCCAAAACCTCTACTATAGGACAAAGAAGATGTTGTCTCCTTGGCATCACAAAATGATCCATCTGATACATACGATCAAAAATTCAATGATCCAAAACTCAATACTTTCTATGTAACCTCACCTTTTCGTAAATCTTATAAAATTTAATATGACATACTTCTATGATTTATCCAAATAAAAATCTCTAGCAATTCCTCCACTCTGTATAAAATTTTTCCAGAAAAAGATTATATTTCTGTTCATTTCGTGCTGAATCGTATAGATTATTAGTATGAATATGCAGAACAAGCACTATAAAGCGGTCATGGATGAAGTAGAACGCTTAGAAAAAACAGGCAGATATAGTTTGGTAAAAAACTTTATTCAGCACGGAAAGACAACTGTATATGCACATTGTATTGATGTCGCACTTACAGCTTGTGAGTTAGCAGAAACTCACAATTTTGATGTCGACTTATTCCGCAATGATTACTGGTGCTTTATTACATGACTATTTCTTGTACGATTGGCATATTCCACAAAAGCACTTCGGTTTACATGGATTCACGCATCCTTACACTGCAGCTAATAATGCCAAAAATGATTATGGCATCGGCCCTATTGAGGAAGATATTATTGTGCATCACATGTTCCCATTAACGATTTACCCACCACAATCTAAAGAAGCTTGGGTGGTATGTTGGGCTGATAAGCTATGTGCAGCGCGAAACAGTCACAATCGTCTTGTATTCTTGATGAAAGCCTTTCAGCGCTAGGCTTTAGAAAAAATCATCAAAAAAGTAAAAAACATCTTGCAATGAAAAAATGCCCGTGGTAATATAGTAAAGCGCTGAACGGTTAGTCAGTATGCACTTGGCAATAGTTGAGGAAATACTCAAGAGGCGAAGAGGTGCCCTGCTAAGGGCATAGGTCGGGAAACCGGCGCGAGGGTTCAACCTCTTTCTCGCCATACATTGGTCCCGTGGAGTAGTGGTTTATCTCGTCTCCCCTGTCACGGAGAAGATCGCGAGTCTCGAACTCGTCGGGACCGCCATTACGAGTGTAGTTCATGGTAGAACGCCACCTTGCCAAAATGTGACGACGGCGGTTCAATTCGCTCACTCGCTCCATTAAAATTAGTCCTAGAAATAGGATTTTATTTTTCTCTCTCATTTGCGTTAATTTAAACAGTATTAAAACCTTACCAATCAGGAGTAGATTACGACATATATGGGTATACTTGATATTTAATGAAAAACAAATATAATTTATTAAAGGAGAGGGGCTGCCCCTAGCTGTTATCACTCTGGTCAGCCACCTGTGATAAGTCCAGCACAATTCCTGATAGGACACCGACGAGGAAATCGAAAAGCGAGGCGTTTCAACTCATCGGGTTTTTATTTTTATAAGATTCACTTCAGATACTATATAATTAACTCAGAGGAAATGGAGTTCGATATCTTTTATTACGAAAATGATATATCAACAATCAAGAATAAATGAAAATCCAGGATCATTCTACAATCCTTCTGTTTTTACGTGTACTTTTCAGATATCATTAATCAACCCCCAAAATAGTATTGATATCAACTCAATACTCAAATAATGAAATCACAAACAGTTTGATAATGATTGATGCAATTAAACTTGCAATAATAAACTGTCTTTAAATATCCCTATTTTTATCGAAAAGGGATTTACCTATATTAAAAGAAATACATTTTCACCATGCCAGCGTACAAAATTTACCATTCATAATGCAGCAGACTGATAACTTGATTAAAAACCATCCATCAACCAAAATGGTTTCTCGGACCAGGTTACATCTCTATCACATGTTATGATGGATATGTTTTTGATGGAAACAATATTTTGATGAACTTGTAAAACATAATTTAATTACAACTCACAAAAATTCATCCAGATTGTTCAGATTATCTCATCATTATGTATGAGAGAGAGTAATCTTTAAAACACATATAAAGCATAAACCATTATGTTCTAAGCAATCGTCTTCAAACAAAACACGGTACATTTAGCTCTTTTGGGGATTGTGATGGAAACGAAATGACTTTTATCGTCAATTCATGTTACAGAAAAACGCAGCAATTAGATACTACTTTCAAATACTCCCCCAGATGAATTGGGTTCGGCGTTCCATTCCCTCATTTTTAGGGAATACAGTTTCAGATGAAATAATAGGTATATTCACTGAATTTGGATATGTTGAAAGACAGAAAACACATGTTCGAGTCTTATTCGCACAATGATTTTTAAAGTTGGTATAGAAATTTCTAAATGTTATATGACTCATGTTCACAAAAACTTAACTCGAATGCCTTAATCTCTAAGTAAAGAACATAACTTATTATCAATCTCAACATCAATGTTGATATTCGTGATATCGCCAATGAAATCTATCATTTAATTTTTGGAACCGTCAATGAGTTATTAGTGCAGCACAATATTGTTGCACAACCAGAATACCACCCAAATGAAGAGTTGAAGATTTTAAAATCCTATGAGATATAACTCATAGGATACTTCATATTTTTATTGTTTAATTGTGTTTACTACATGAAATTTCTCATTTTTGTTACAAAAATAATTGTTTCACAACCTTAACGCATAATCAATATCGTAGGGAGATTGAACTATGTTTACAAAACTAACAAAGGCCGAAAAAGACTGGATCTTATATGATGTCGGTAACTCTGCCTTCATACTATTGGTATCAACAATTATGCCGCTATACTTTAATAGCTTAGCGGAGAAAGATGGATTATCATCCGTTAGCTATCTAGCATATTGGGGGTATGCCGCATCAGCCGCAACACTTTGTGTTGCCTTCCTAGGACCAGTCATTGGTACAATAACAGACTTCAAGGGATTTAAGAAACCTATCTTCTTTATTTCTGTACTAGTTGGATCAATTCTCTGCTTTATGATGGGATTTATCTCACATTGGCTCGTGTTCCTAATATTCTTCATTATTGCTAAGGCAGTGTACTCTTCTAGTATTATCTTTCTACGATTCTATGTTAGGAGATATCACCACTGAAGAACGTCTCGATAGCGTATCCTCTCTAGGATATGCATGGGGATATATTGGTTCTTGCATTCCATTTGTATTGTCACTTGCAGTGATTCTTGGTGGCAAAAAGATTGGTATCTCTGGAAGTCTAGCAATGACGATTGCCTTTACGATTACAGCGATTTGGTGGTTTGTATTCTCATTACCTTTATTAAAGACATATAAACAAACTCATTATATTGAGAATACGAAGAACGCTATTGCCGAAAGTTTTAAACGCTTAGGAAACACACTCAAGAATGCGACAAAGCATAAGAAAATATTCTTGTTCTTAATTTCATTCTTCTTCTATATTGATGGTGTTTACACAATTATTGATCTAGCAACTGCATATGGAACTGCACTAGGTCTAGATAGTACAAGTTTATTACTTGCATTATTACTAACACAGGTTGTCGCTTTCCCTGCCGCTCTTACATTCGGACGTCTTGCACAGAAGTTTGATACAACACGTCTAATTCTACTTTGTATCTTTGCATACCTTGGTATCGCAATCTTCGCAATCTTCTTGGATACACAAGTTGAATTCTGGATTCTTGCGGTATGTGTAGGATTATTCCAAGGTGGTATTCAAGCTTTATCACGTTCTTACTTTACAAAGATTATCCCAGCAGAACAATCTGGTGAGTACTTTGGTTTGATGGATATCTGTGGTAAGGGTGCAGCCTTCCTAGGTACAGCATCTGTATCACTTGTATCACAGGTAACAGGTTCTATCAGTGCTGGTGTAGGAAGTATCGCAATCTTCTTTGTGTTAGGAATCTTCTTTTTTATCAAAACAATTAAGACGAAATAAAAGTCCACAGCTGTGGACTTTTTTAATGACTAAATGCGTCAGGTAAATCATTTTCCAATAAGATTGTATCGGAAGGTAATGCATGTCGATAGATATGGTCAAAGGCTTCTTTAACTGTCTTTACAACAATGACACGTTGCATATCAAAGTTAGCTTCTTGTAAACCTTCATAGATTGGCTTTGTTTGAATTTCACCAACAAGGATTACTTCATCAGCCTTCCCCTTCATCTTACGTCCAAACTCTTTATTTGCTTCATCTTGGATAGCACCAAGATCAATCATACCAGGTGTTACAACATAACGTGTATTTGGCATCATCGCAAGCACTTCTAGTGCCATTGCGGAGCCAACTGGATTAGAGTTAAACGCATCATCAATGAAGCGATAACCATTGATTGTCTTAAGCTCTAAGCGATGTTCAACTTGCTTCATATTTTTTGCAGCACGCTGAATTGTTGGCCATGGTACATTGAGGTGTCTTGCAACACAGATAGCAGATAGAATATTTAGGATATTTAGCTCACCTAGAAGTTTTGTTTCGATACGTACATGTTCATCACGATGAATCACTGTGAAAGAAGAACCCATACGAGTGTAAGTAATATCATCTGCGTAATAATCGACATCTCTACTCTTTACACCATAACTCACGGTCTTAACAGGATTTTTTAAACGATAGTTACGGATAAAATCATTATCATAGTTGAGAACACCAAGTCCATCCTTAGGTAATAGTTCCATCATCTGCATCTTTTCTTTGATAATGTTTTCTTGTGAACCAAAGGTTGTTAAGTGTTGAGGTCCAATGGATGTTACAACACCAATAGATGGTTGTACAAACTTCATTAGAGAAGTAATTTCACCAACATGGTCAGCACCCATCTCACATACAAACACTTTATGAATCGGCTTTAACAAAGTGCGAATCGTAATAGTAATACCCATTGGTGTATTGTATGACGCAGGTGTCATTAATGTATTAAACTGCTCACCAATCATTGCCTGCATGACATTCTTAGTAGATGTCTTACCGTAGCTACCAGTGATACCAATCTTAATCAGTTCTTTATCCTCACGAAGAATCTTCTTCGCTTGTCCAATGAACCACTGTTTTACAAGGGCTTCAATTGGAGATGTAATACAACCGAGAGGGAAGATTAAAATCCAAGGAAGAATAATAACAAGCGTTGATATGCATGCATACTGAGGTAAGAATTTAAAGTTGAGGAATACAAGACCAATTTCTAATATAGCCATGACAGCGATTTGACGTTTTACACGACCTGTATATACAAGTGGCTTAATATATTTCTTGTTTTTCTCTCTTGTAAAGTTAATAGCTGTAAATACAAGTAATAGCCCTACCCATACCCATGCAAAGATTGTAAATCCAGCAAAGTATGTTAATAATCCTGCAACGACGATATAGCAAAGTGTTGTAACCAACATTCCCTGTATCATCTTTTTATTTCCAGCAAGCCACTTACTATATCTACCTAGTTCATAGCGGTTCTGCTGGAACATATGTAATGCATGTTTTGTTGGTATCAACATTGCAACTAGTGTTACAACTGCAAGTATCCATCTTTCCATACTAAGCCGTCTCCTTTAAGAATATATCCAGAACGCGATTGAAACGGTCTGCTTGGTGCCAATATGCCCAGTGGTCATCGCCCGCAAATATCGCAAGACCTGCATCAGGCATCATCTTCTCCATCTGCTGTCCCATCCATAGTGGTGCAGCAGTATCTAAATCACCCCACACAAGTAATACAGGACACTTACCAAAGGCAATAGCTCTGTTACATCATCATTAACTACCTTTACAAAAGTAGGTCTCATAATACCCTGGGCATTACGATAATCTTCTGAGCCTGCATTCTTTTGAAGCTCTTCTAATTTCTTAGTCTGTCCAGTCACCTTTAAAAACCACTTACCAAGTTTGAATATCTTGACACGAACCTTACTTTCAAGGGATTGCTTTGGACGTATACCCGCAGCACCTGTTAAGCACATCTTCTTAACATTCTCTGGGTTCTTTGCGGCGTAGCTAATCGCAACGCGACAACCAAAGGAGTGTCCAACAAGAATAGGATTTTGAATTTGATTCACTGCGATAAAGTCTTCTAGGAATGCCTCATAGTCTGGAACACCCCAAGCAACTGGTGGATTATCACTCTCACCAAAGCCAGGAAAATCAATCGCAAAAACACGATAACGATCTTTGTAGTGATCAAAGATTGCCTGCATCATTTCCTTATTCTGACCCCATCCGTGCAGAAGAATCATATCTGGTCCTTCACCTTCTGTGATATATGTTGTTTTCACACCGTAAATCTGTTCTGTTTTTTTCATATGTCTTTATATTTTAATCGATATTGATGAATTTTTCACCCATTAATGCACGTTTATGCAGGAGTATTTTCATTTGTTTTCTTTGATTTTTGTGTCTTAGCATCATGCCAGATTCTAAAACATACACCTTCTGTGAGGTTTTCTGCTGCTACACGATATCCATATGTTGTTACTACACGGTGAACAATGGATAAACCTAAACCAAATTGGCCATCTGTTCCCTTTTCATAGCGATGGAATAATGTACCTAAACGGTCCTTTGAAATATTCTTTCCATCATTGATTACACATAACTCATCTTCTTGTAATGTCACCTTGATATAACTCTTAGAATAACGTAATGCATTATCAATAAGATTCTCTACAACAATACGCCAAGGTTCTTCTTCACCATGAAAATAAACCTCTTCATCCAGTTCACAGATAAAACTAATCTCTGGACGAACAACCTTGAGAGATAACAGTGCTTTATCAATAATTTTATTCATGTTGAGGTGATTGCCTTCCTCAACAGTATCCTTTAGATAGTCCATCTTATTGAGGATGATTAGACTCTTAACCTTCTTTTCTAAGCGATTGGCATGTTCAATGATGACATCGACAGACTTCTCCAATGTTTCATATGGATAGATACCATCTTTTATAGATTCTCCATATGACTTAATCGTCGCAATTGGTGTCTTTAAGTCATGAGAAATATTTTGAATCATCTCTTCTTTCTCACGATTTTGTTTCTTAAGTTGGGCATTCATATCACGAAGTGCATCCGCAACTTCACCAATCTCATCATTACGTTTTACAGCTAGTTCTGCATCTTCTTCATTTTTAATTTTCGCAATATAATACTTAATTTGTGATAGCGGTAAAATCAATGTTGTTACCCATATCAACAACATCACCATAAAGCCTATGACAAAACTAACGTTCATTAAAACAACACCATTGATTAAACTATCACGCAAGCGCTGTTGAGCAGCGTTTGACATCACTGTAATCAGTTCACGACCATCATTTAATAGTGTTTTGGAATATAAAACAGTATTATCTACTGGCGTAGTTGTTCCATCTAATTGGTCTTCTGGTGTATAAAAAGAATCCAGTGTACCAGAATATGGAACATTCGCATTTGTCTTCAGTCTTTCCTTTAAAGTCTGATCCATCTTACTTCCATATATAACAGTGAAAGTATTCTTCTCATGATCAAACAAGTACGCACTGATTGCGCCATCCGTCTGTACGAAGTCCAAAGACTGTCCTGGATTTTGATCTGCGTATAAAATTAAGCTTTCTTGCGCACTATGCAAACGATTATACATTTCTGCTTCGGTAAATCGTTCAATCGATGGCGAAAGAAAGATAATCACGAACATCGCAAAAATCATGATGAAAAGGAAGACTCATACTGAGTAACTGTTGCGACAAACTTAACTCACGCAACCACATTCGTATGCGCTTCATTATCCGAGCCTATAACCGAATCCGTAAATCGTATGAATACTTAAATTCGGCATTTTCTTTCTAAGTCTACGTAACGTATCATCAACGACACGGTCGCTACCAAAGTAATTTTCTTCCCAAACTTGAGATAGAATCTGTTCACGAGGGAAAGCAGTACCACGATTATTCACAAACATCATCAAGAGTTCAAACTCTTTGGTTGTTAGATCAATCTGCTTATCATCTTCGATGACAATTCTCTGTGCTTCATCAATCTCATATCCATCGACCTTGATATGTTCTGCTTCATCTTTATAAATACGACGAATCAAGTTATTGACACGTAATACAAGTTCTTTTGGAGAGAATGGCTTTGTGATATAGTCATCACTACCCTTTTCAAGTCCAATGATACGGTCAAATTCCTTATCACGTGCTGACATAAAGATAACCGGTACTTCAGAACGATATGAACGGATAGCTTCAATGAGATCAAATCCACTCTTATCGCCTAACATAATATCAAGAATCCATAGATGTATATCTTCATCAGATGTATGAGAGTAAGCCTCATCAAAATCCAAATAAGAACGTACTTCGTATTCTTCTTTTTCTAGATATCTTTTCACTAATTCATTTAAATCTTTTTCGTCTTCAACGATTGCGATTACTTTTTTCATATTATCACCGCCTTTATTTTTATCACAGGTTGGTTTGTTAATGTATCTTTGCCACTATTGTACTCCATCAAACGAAAAAGGGCATTAGCCCTTTTCATATTATTTATATCCGTGCTTTCTCATCTTCTGATCGAAGATATCGTTAATAATTTTGCTGAGTTGTTCTTTAAGTTCACCTTGTAACTCATCACACTGCTGTGCTTGGGCATATAACTCTGGATGTTCCTTAGCAATTTTAGCTACTGTATCCTTTGTCGCATGTCCTCGTACAAAGAAAGGAATCTTATGCATTACCTCATCAGGTACTAATGCAATAATCATTTTTGCTGTTTTATCCATCTTTATTACACTCCTATCTATTTCAAATAAAACTGTGGTTTATTATACTCTAATTTCACTATGATGCACGTTTAGTGCTTTAAAAAAAGCGGAAATATTCCGCTCAGTTAAATCCATATAGTTTTTGAGCAAGCTTGTAAATTGCAAGTAATGCACTCTGGCCAAACTTGCCAGGTAAGTTGACAGCTCTACCAACAAAGGAATAACGCACCTTCTGATAAATCTCCGCATCTGTTTCCTGCATATACTTCCATAAATCTTCCTTCATTGCAAGATGCTCAGGTGTTCCAGATAATGTCGCAAGAACTGATGTAATTGCGGAGATAATCTCTAAGTAAGAATACATATACTCCGTACAGTTAGGAATAGACTTATCATACGCACTTAATGTATCAATCATAATCTTATTTACACGTAACTGTTGGTCGAGTCTCTTAATCATTACCTTTTCATTTACAGATTGATCATCACGACCAATGAAAGTAATGATAAAGATTAATATCTAAGTAATAGAGCTTCTTTACAAATGGTAAAGGTTTAAATACATAGATGTTATCTACATAGAATGTATGCTTAGGTAATACCAATTTGCTTTCACGTAATACTTCTGTACGATATACGCACGCATGCATGGTCATATACTTACCTGGAGGCATCTTCTTTACATCCTGCCAAGTAAATGTACGGTTGAGCGGTAAGTAACCCTTATAGTTAATTACCTTCTTATTTTTAACACCTACTTTATCATAGATATAGTTACATAATACCAAGTCAGGAACATTTAACAGCATCTTCACCACTGTTACTAAACATCTCTAGCTTCTCAAGTAAAGTCGCAAGCGCTTCTTCACCAAGCCAGTCATCACTATCTACAACCTTGAAGAATACACCAGTCGCATTCTTAATACCTGTATTTACAGCTTCACCATGTCCACCATTTTCTTGATGAACGGCTTTGATAATTGTTGGATATTTTTCCGCAAGGCGATCAGCGATAGCAGCTGTATCATCCTTTGAACCATCATCTACGATAATAATTTCAACTTTTTCACCACCAGTTAATAACGTCTCTACACAGTGCTCCATGTAGTCCTGTGAGTTATAACATGGTACGGCAATACTCAATATTTTCATAATTACCACCTATCTAACATTACTATTGTAATATGAAAAAAATAATTCGGCTACCACCCTATGTCACATGATCATTAAAAAAACGACATCAATCACCGATGTCGTTCTATAACGTTGTACAAAATTTATACGCTGGATAATGCTTATTATAGAGCTGTTATGAATGTTAAGAATCCTAACACAACTCCAAATGCATTTGGGATAATTAAGATATAGTCCTTCTTTGGTTCCTTCGTCCAACCATAAATAACCCAAATCAAGCATGAAACAGCTGCTGTAAGTGGCTGGTGTGGTTGTCCCTTTATACCATTTAAGTTTGCGATAATCTGTGGGATATAAGTGATGAAAACGAAGACTCCAACAAATGCACCAATTGATCCTACGATTGTATTTATTTTCTTTTTCATATCATTTAACTCCTTTCGACAATGTACCCTATTCTAAACGAAAATTCCAGATCACGTCAAATAATATACGGTCATTTCACATAGTTTTCATAAATTAAATACAAAAATAACGGCATCAATCACTGATGTCGCTATCTAATGTTGTTGTAAATCGGTAATCAGGATAACGTTCCTGTATATCCTGAACAATGCGTTTATATAGTGCTTCACGATCATCACAATTAAAGTCAATAACGATATCAAAACGTATCTCATTTCCCTGTACAAAGAAACCATGCATATGTATAACATGTCATACACTAGCAAGAGCCCAAAATCATTCTAATTTACATCATTAGCATCATTGGAAAACTGTTAATTCTTCGTGCTGTAATAACCAAGTTTTTCTATCTAGCCCTCCAGCATACCCATGTAGATTACCATCTTTTCCAATCACGCGGTGACATGGAATGATAATTGATATTGGATTATGCCCAATAGCTGTTCCAACTGCTTGATTTGACATGGAAAGCTTTTCCTAATTTCGTGCAAACCAGTTCTTTGATATCACTATAGGTTCTTGTTTGACCATAAGGAATCGCTAATAAACATTCCCATACAGCTTGCTGAAATTTAGTACCCTTAGGAGAAAGCTTTAGATTCATTTTAGGATGTTTTCCTTGGAAGTATTCATCTAACCACTGTATCGTTTTTGTTGCAGTTTGTGAAATAATTTGGGTAAATTCCCCTTGTACATTTGCCCTATCATATTTTTGGCCATCAAACCATAAGCCAATTAGCGTATCATTTTCGATTGCAATTGTGATATCTCCCAATACAGATGTATACCGAACAAATTCTGCCATTTTTCTTTCCCCTTTTTAGTGATTATATATCGTAAGTTTGCAATTAGACCATAACTAAATATTCAAGTATAATAATACCGCTAGGAGATGGTACTTATGTCACTTTCTGAATACACATTAGCCCGCAAAAAAGGCAAAGCAGATGAAGAAACATTAGCTGTTTTAGATAACAGTATTTTTAGTGATTTACCAAAAGTATATGTTGGAATATTAGAAATTCCTTTAGATCTTGTGGTAGGTACAATTACTTCCCTCAAGAGCTACATCCTTCACAGAGAATTGGATGCCAACTTTAGATGATGATACCGAATTTGCGGCCAAGTGGTCTAGACTCTATGATGCACAAATCGAGGAAGGTATCCGTGAACCAATCCAAGTTTATGAATACATGCATGCATTCTATGTGAAAGAAGGTAATAAACGAGTATCTGTATTAAAGTACTTGCAAGCTCCTTCTATCATGGCAGAGATTACTCGTATTATGCCTGTCCCCTAATGATTCACAAGAAATGCAAGTATACGAAGAATTCTTAAGATTCCAAAAAGTCACAAATTTATATACACCATGCTTTACAATTCCAGGAAGTTATCAACTTCTAGCAGATATGCTAGGACAAAACCTTGAAACAAAATGGCCACTGGACTTAGTTCATACCTTCCAAGGTGCTTTCTATCGTTTTGAACTAGTCACAAAGGATATTACACAAAATCAACCATCCTTTAATATCTCTGATGCCTTCTTAATCTATCTATCGATCTTTACGTTTGATAGTTTACTAGATAAAAACAGAATGATTCTACGCCATCGTATTGAGCGTATTTTAAAAGAATTCAATCGTAGCGAAAGTAATGTAAGTCTTGAATATAAAGCTAAGGCAAAATCACAATCCATCCTTTCTCTACTCAACTTCCGTAAACAATATTATTCCGAACGTGATCCACTCACGATTGCGTTCTTATATCCATCGAACGATTTGAATGATTTACAGACAGCCATAATCGAAAGTGGCAGAACCTATCTAAATAACCGTTATGAAGGTGTCCTCAATACCACTGCCTATACAGGTTGTTCAGACACAAAAACAACAGAACAAATTATCCAACAAGCATGTCAAAACCATGAGTGGATTATTACCACAAGCCCACTTTTATTAAAAGATACTTTAAAGGCAGCGACAGACTATCCTAATCATAAGTTTATGAATCACTGTACACCTCTTGTATCACATATTATTAATACCTATGCATTACGTAGTTATGAGTTATTCTTCTTAATGGGTATCTTAGCAGGTATGGTACATGACCAACGTCTGATTGGTTATTTACCATATGATAATGAAGTATCTGTCATTGAGCTCAATGCCTTCGCACTTGGTGTATCCTGGACTTCTCCAGACGCAAAAGTACATATCTTAAAAGAACCATGCCAAAATGCAATTATCATGGATAATCGTTCCACAACACATAAGCCAGGTCTATACCGATTCTGAAGAATCGCAAGAAGAATGTCTAGCAGCACCTATTTACAACTGGTCACTCTTCTATGATTTACTTGTTCAGGATATTTTGACACACAAGGAAATCAGTGAACAGAGCTATTGGTTAGGTTTATCTTCAGGTGCAGAAGAACTCTATCTACCATCTTCTACATCTGCTGCGATTTTACGTAGTATGAATCACTTTATTACCGCAATCAAAGAAGGTACTATCGTTCCATTTACCGGTCCAATTGAAACCCGTACCGGCAAGCAAATTGTAGAAGCAGATAGTAGCTTACAACCATTAGATATTATTCGTATCAACTGGTTAAACAATAATATTGTAGGAGAACTTTCTTCAACAATATTCCCACGAGATGAATTAACGGAGATTAAAACAACAGATGAAGATTCTAGTCATAAGTGATCAAGTAGATCCATATCTATATGATTACTACACACCAAATAAATTAAAAGATATCGATCTGATTATCTCCTGTGGAGATTTACCAGCAAGATACCTTGAATTCCTTGTAACAGTCGCAAATAAACCACTCTTCTACGTTCATGGTAATCACGATACAGCATACCTACGCCACGCGCCAGAAGGATGTGTCGATATCGATGGTCGTGTGTATGAATACAAGGGGTTGCGTATTGCCGGTTTAGGTGGATGTATGAAGTACAATGAATCACCATTCATGTATACCGAATCCGAGATGCAAAAACGCATCAACAAACTCAAACCAAGTCTTTGGATTTCCAAAGGAGTCGATATCCTAGTAACACACGCACCAGCAGAAGGATATGGAGATATGGATGATTTACCACATTCAGGATATGCATGTTTTAACGAATTACTAGATAAGTATAAACCTGCATACATGGTACATGGACATGTGCATCAAGAATATGGACAATTCCAAAGAGAGCTTATCCACGCAAGTGGCACAAAGATTGTTAATGGCTACCAAAAGGCAATCATTGAAGTAGAGCCTCCTGCACATACAGAGAAGTCATTTCTCTATCCATACTTCGTCACAAAATTCTAATGATTAAAAATGGTATCCAACACCGGATACCATTTCATTTTGTATATTATTGAACAATTACTCCATCACAAAGAACATAGTATTCACCAATCACTTCTTCTATCTTCTCTTCCGTATCACCAAGTACATAACTACCATCTTCCATTAGATAGAATGTATGTCCTTGACTATCAGGATAGGTAACATCCTCTAGCAGGCGAAAGCCATCTACTACTTCATTCTTCCAAGAAGAATAGTGAGGAATCATCATCTTCTCCGTTAACCCTAAACCAGGCACAAAACGCTGATACGTTGAATCAATTACTTCACCATCTAACTCTGGTTGAGCATATACAAGCGCTGCACTATTCATACTGCCAGCAGAACTACCAATCCAAATTCCATGAAAATCTTGAAGATGTTTCTTCAAATCAATCTCTTGGAAGAAAGCATTCTGTGTTGGAACATGACCACCCATTGCGATAATGATATCCGCCTTACTAACAAGTTCTTTTGTATGTTTTGCACTATTTCGATCTAAGATATCAAACCAAGATAAACATAAACCATGTTTATCCATGACATCCACAATCTCCTGTGCATAGTGTCTTGTCTTTTCAATCTCATCAGGAGAAGACGCAACAAGTAATGCATGGCATGGAAATTTAACATGTTTTAACAGATCTTCGACCCAATGATATTCATTGTGAAGTTCCATCTTTGAATAATCTACTAAACTACTGTGCAAATAATATCTCACTACAAATTCTCCCAATCAATTACTTCATCTTTATAGAAGTAGAGTTTATCCTTTTCACCAATCGGTCTAATAACACGACAAGGATTACCAACCGCCACAACATCGCTAGGAATATCTTTAGTGACAACACTACCTGCACCAATCACTGTATTATCACCGATTTTTACACCAGGCATTAGTATCGCACCTGCTCCTACCCAGACATTCTTTCCAATATGTACATCTTTGTTAAACTGCAATCCCTTCATTCGTAATTCGGGAATGATTGGGTGACCCGCAGTCGCAACAACAACATTTGGCGCAAACATAACATTATCACCAATATAAATATTGCCATCGTCAACAAGTGTTAGATTGTAGTTGGCATAAACATTGTTACCCATGAATACATGTCTACCACCAAAATTAGAATGAAGAGGTGGTTCAATATAACAATTTTCACCAATCTTTCCAAACATCTGTTTCAAAAGAGTTTGGCGTTTTTCCAACTCATGTGGTCGTGTCAAATTAAAGTCATATAAAAGTTCCATACAATCTCGTTGAAACTTATGCGACTTCTTCATCACAAGGATCATATACAAGACCCTTATCCATACGTTCTCTGTGTGTCATCATAAATCATCTATTAATTGAAAAATAGATCTTCTTCATTCTCTTCATCCCTATAAGGGTCAAAACAATCTCTTTGTAATATTTCTTCAACCTCTGCTAACATCTTTTCATAATAGTGACAGCCCTGATTAATTTGGTATTCATAGCCTTCTTGTGCACCTCTGAAAAGAGTATACGCAACTTCATAGTCACCTTCCTCTTCACCAATTGCCAAGAATCTCTTACCCACGGCAAATAATACGCTTGGATAATCTAATCTAGCTACTTCTGGTAAATCATTTAAAGATTGGAAGGCTGTCATGAGATAGTATTCCGCAATCTCATCATTTTTCTTAACGCCCTTACCATGTTCATACATCGTGCTTAACTTATATAAAGCATCTGTATTCTTAAAGCGTGCAGCCATCTTAAAATACGCAAAATGCAAGTTTTAAATCCTTCTTACAGCCTCTACCATAGTAGTAACAGTAGCCAAGGTTTGCGAGTGATTGAACATTTCCCATCGATGAGGCAATACGATAATATTCGATCGCAGTATCATAATCCCCAGCACGATAGAATTCAGCACCTGTCGAATTAAAATAGTCCCCATTAAAATCTTCAAGAGCTACTTTATTCTCATTTTCAAATTCAATTTCCATATTCTAATCTCCCTGTCCAATTAATAATGAACATTCTTTTCCAAATTATATACCCAACAACAAAAATAAAGAAGGCATCTCGTCCATGCAGACCAAGATGTCTTCTACTTGTACATGCAAATATTTACTTAGCGCAAAACAGTTTTCTAATGTTGGCAAACATTCTCCACGTTCCCACTTGTAAACTGCCTGTACGTCTGAAAAACCAAGGTAATCTGCTAGCTCACTGGTCTTCACTTTACGTTCTTTTCGCAAACGACGAATGTTATCACCAGTAGCACTTAAACTAACGATAGGATAATTCATAACTCCATCACCTCCAATATATTCCATAAAGATGGTACATCAATATACCATCCTTTGACATGCATGTAAATACCAATGTGATGTTAAAAGTGAAAACACTGTAATGGGCTTTTATTCACCCTACATCATCATTGCAAAAATATTGTTATCCTACAGAGAGAAAAGAGGCTGTGCAAGGTTAGCAATTCCTTGCATCTCTTCCCTAGACTTTCATCACGAAGCTCTGGTGGGATTGATTACCCACACTTTTCACCCAACTCTTCAGCACTTGTTCTGTGATCTTATTTCTCCTGACTCAGAACCTGTCTCTAGGCTACTAAGAGAATCTTCTTCCATATCTTATACACGAATTTCTTCGCTTCACGACAGAGTGGATTATTGGCTATTCTTAGGTTTATATATAACGCCAATATATACCTAACTAAGATTCAGGCACTCTATTCAAGTAACCCTCTATTCTTCCACCGATATGTATTCTGGACTATATTGCACAATGATGTGTGCCATCTGTTACTTTCAGGAATTGCACCCTTCATCTAGTATTACTACTTCGATGCGGCCAGCTGTAAGAAAGTATCCTTTCTCTTAGCCCCGAGCTTCATTCCAGATACCCCAGCAGGTTGAGCAAACCATCTTCACTGGGATATTACAGTATCTTCACTTTTGACACCATCTTTCTTGGTACAGTTATTATTCTACCTACCGCAACCATTATCCACAATGAACCTGTAGTTTAATTTTATTACAAGCAAGATACTTGCAAGTTTGAGTTAGTTAGCGTAAACTAATCATAGATAGGAGATGTAGATTATGAGAAAAACAATATATAAACGCATCTTATTCTTAGAAAAACTATTTAACAAAATAGAAAACAAAAAGTAATTAACAAGATTCTCTCAAAGAATTAAATATACATAAGAACAAGATGAATAAAGGAAGATGTCTAGACTAGTGTTAGTCAGGGTATCTTCCTTTTTAATTCCATATTTCTTTTATTACTAAACTGTAATTTCGATTTGATTCCCTTCAATATCAATGATAGAGGACTCATAATATCCATCACCAGTTGTACGCGGACCACTGACAACTTCAAAGCCATCGTTTCTTAATCTTGATGTCAATAAATCAACAGCTTCTACACTTCCAACAGAGAAAGCAATATGTGCATATCCCGTACGATTCAGTGGTTTGGCTAAATTATCCATCTTTGGTTTATTCATAATCTCTAAACGAGATCCTTCATCAAAAGAAATAAAGAATGACCGAAAGCCTGTATTTGGATTATGATAACCATCATTTGCTTTTCCAGCAAAGTACTTTACAAAGAAATCTCTTGCCTTCTCTAAATCATTGAAGTACATTGCGACATGTTCTATTTTCATGCATCTAAACCTCTCTTTTGCTTGATAATATTCTATATAGTTTTTCTGTAAATTCATCTAGCATAGGAAGATTATTACTTTCAATATTGATTTTCTCTCCATTTCTTAGAATAAGCTCATATCCAAAATATTTTGCCTTAGCAAATAGAGAGTTAATCACGTATGGTCGAATAGCAAAATAACTCATGAAAGAAGATAATTCTTTTCCTTTTTATTTCTTTTTAATAGAATTCCGTTCTCAAATAGATTTACTTCTGATTATAAGTCCATTTCCGTTGATAGAATAAACTTTCTTCTAGTCTTGACAGTACATCGTAATTCTCCAAGTGTATCTCCTTTATTTTACTTATGTCATAGTCATCTAGTGCTATTGTTTTCCAAAGTATATGTTGATCCAACTGATGGGTTAAATATTTTTGATAAAGGTGTTTACAGTTAAAATTAAAAATTTTTCAGTGTGAAGCAAAAAGTTAGAAGTCCTCTCTGAGCTCTCAGCAATTGTTTCGACCTCTCCTTCACTGCAGATAAACCCTATACTACTATCATTCAAGAAAACAAACTCTCCACCACTGCCATCATGCAAAAATGCTTCGCATGGTATGGAATATATTCCCTGATTACTTGAAAAACTGAGTTTCTTGACTCTACTTGTAAAAATAAATATCACATTCATGCATGAGTAACATATTAAATGTTTTATTTCCCTTGATATAATTTGAGTAAGTCCATCATTTTTACTCCTCGACAAGTCCGACTCTACAGTTCTTCCCATCCACCTGCTTGCGGATCATATTTTGCAAATTCACCTGTATCCGTAAATTCAGATGCCGTCATGCCGACTTCAAAAATACATTCAAAGCTATTTGAAGTCGAGATATAACCCTCTATCTGTCAGAAATGCTTCTCCAAAATCAGCATGTTCAAGTCTTTTTCCGATTTTTGACTATCTCCTATCAGCTTATATTGATATTTCAACAAGCGATTTTCTAGTTCTGATTTTTGCTTTGGTGTAAATCTCTCAAGATTCTCATCCTTTTCAAAGAAATCAGGTTGTGCTAATTGCTGTTCTTTCTCCTTTGTATAAACAGTGTACAATGAAATTGTATAACTCACCCTATGTTCTTCCCTCCGTATTAATTCTACCTTTATCAACACCATAATTTAAGTTTTATAATTAAACTCTCCCCCTGCCCAGTTTACTTTGCGTTTCCTTCTATGTACTATATTACCTAAAAAATAGCTTAGTTATGCAGTAATATCCGCATATTTGAAATTCTTGGTATTCTCTATAACTGTATTCTGATTTGGTAACTCATAATACTTTGGGTATTAGATTCACTACTTCCCTTCACATGCGATTTCTAATAATTCACTAGCAACTTCTGTATCTTCGATTCTCATAAGGTTATCATCAACATCTTCTCTACCAAGGAAATTCATGCTTCCATACCAAACTATTGATTTATCAACGACCGCAAAATGTTCACTAACCGTATCAGAACACATTACGTCGAATCCATAGTTCATAAGTTGCTCAGATAATGCAATTTGGATACTTCCATCATTAAACCTATCATAGTCCATTCCACGAGTAATAATTGTAATTCTTACACCTTTTTCCTGTACAGATTTCATTACATCAATTATCTGGTTTACTTTTGAAGCACGTATATTAGGGCTACAAATCATAACTTCCTTTTCTTGCATTCAATAGATCATTTTTGAATACTTCATAATAATTATCAATATCATAGATAAAAACCATACGAACTAGATTTATCTGACATTAAATCTTGTAACAATTGATACCCTATCCTTTTATATGCTCTAATCTTTTACTATACATTCGATCAAATACCGGTATATGCATATCGATATAGTCATAAATGATTACATTCTCTTTCCCTTTATAGTCTCTATTTAGACGCCCTGCATATTGTTCTACAACGGTTTTTACCAGCAATGGGTGATGCCATGATCAAAGTATCTAATCTTGGATAATCAAAACCTTCTCCGATTAGCTGTCCTGTTGCGATTAACAGAATAGATTCTTCCTTTGAAATATTATTTAGTTTTTCTAATACACTTCTTTTCTTTAGTAGACATGCTTCCCAAGAATAGAATTGTATTTTTGCACTAGCCATCTAACTTCTTATACAATAACTCTGCATGCATGGTATATTTTGTTAAGAAATTACAGGACATCTACCTTGGTCTATGCGAGTTCTTAGCATCTTCTATAATAAGATTATTTCTCGAGATAATCATCACGAAGTAGTTCATAAGCTTTCAGTTAATATCTAACTTCTTTGTTCTAGGTGAAACTACGCTGTAAATCTTGGATAAACTAAATGTTCTATTCCTTGTTCAGTAGCCCTTTCTTTCGAAGAGTAAACAAACCTGATCGGTCCAATTAACATATAGTTAATTTTATCAAGACCATCCTCACGAATTGGTGTTGCTGTTACTCCATATACATATTTTGCTTTCACCTCTTGCAAAATGTGTTGAATAGTATCTGAAGCCGCATGATGGCACTCATCAATAATTACCATTCCATACTCTTGTAATCGAGGATGAAACTTTCCTTTAGAATATAGTGCTATGCCCACCATCGCAACATCTATAATGCCAGCTATTGTATCTTTTGAACCATGAAGAATTCCTATATTACTTTTACGCACTTTTAATTTACCTGTTTTTGTTTTATAAGTTTGTAGTTCTTCATTTATCAACAGAAAGTTCTCTATAGCTTTCACCCATTGTTCTACCAATGATGATGACTCTAATAAAATTAATGTATTTACTTTCTTGCATGCAATTACAAATTACAACACACAACTGTTTTACCAAATGCAGTAGCTGCACTTAAAAATACCATTATCATATTTTATTAGATGTTCTACCGCATAAGCGCTGGTTAATCACGTAGTGCCCCACGAGTCAATATGGAATCTTATAGGCATTCTGTCTTTTATCTTCAATCTATGTGGAATTTCCAGCTTCTTTTTAATCTTTTCAAGGAAGAGTGCTTAGAATTCCTCGAGGAATGCAATATATCCACTCACATCCTCACCCAAATAAATAAATCTTGAGTTGCAAAATCTAGTATATTCATTGTGATTTTTATAAATATTGGATTTCTAAATGCAGCCATTTCTTCTAATTTGATTTTGAATTCTCGGACTTAAATGCTCCATTGTATCTATAAACAATTGATTGCTTATCACTATCTTAACATACACCACTTACATCGTCTTTACGTAATTCCGACTGATTTTCCACTGGGCTTTATTTCTAGTATACAAATTTCGTTATTTTAAAAGGATTTGTATCAGACCATTCCATTAGGCATTTGGTCTATTTCATGCCTGCAGTTAATCGAAATGCTTTATGCAATTGAAATCTCATATTGATTAGGATATGCATTCCAATTATCGTCCACAAACGTCACTAGTCCCATTTTTAACGCTTCCGCTGAGTGGTAGAGCAATATACAGATTCCCTAGGCCTCCATTTTTCCAAATAATCTATGCGCAGGTATCATTCTTAAGTCATAATAATGAAAATTTTGTAACGAACCGACTCTGCTCCTTCTGGGTAAAAGTGCATTTCCAAATCTACGAGCTCTGCTTTTAATAGGTTGTTCGAAAAATATCCATATATGCGCACGCATTCTCAGACCTAGATCTTCTCAACTAATGTCATCATATTGTTAGACTGCAAATTTCTCTAAATGCTGAAACCTTCTTCTTTCCAGTTTTCATTTCTCATTAGAAAAATCTGCTTTGTTCTGACTTACGAGTGATTATCGAAAATCAAAAGACAAGAAAACGACAAGTATCACGCCTGAGTAGTCGGGTAGATTCCAAATCGCCATTCCTTTCCAGTAAGATGTGATTAATAATGGTGTCTGGTGTGATTATTTCCACTCTTGCATCTCAAGTAACCAAAACATGTTGTACTTTTTCTCTCTCGCATGATTGAATTCTGCTCTCCTACATCCAGGTACCCAGAAATTTTTTGCATTGTGGATAACATCCAATCTCCCAGCTTTATTGACTACCGCTGACTATATACATCCATCCTACCCCAAAAATCTCGCAAAATATTGATTCCATATATTTTTGGTAATTAAAATCAGCAAGATGCGTGCACCTTTGATTATTATCATATTTATTTTCAATTAAATCAGACCCAAATTTAATATTACTATCCTTGAGTATCCTTTTTAGGGATTTCATTTTTCTTTTTAGTTCAGAAATCAATTTTATCAACGTTTCAGCACGACTATCATCCATGATTTCCTCATTTCATACAATACAATCTAAAACATATCCATTATTTTTATCGTATTTTATCTCTCCAGAATTTAATTACGATAATTTCTCAAACTTTATTATTAAGTAAAAATATTATTTTTAATAATATATAGATTATGTACATAGAAATTGCAAGCATGTCTCATAGTTGTGCAACCTGCTATTCAAATCCATATCCGATTTTACTCACGCGTATTTTTAGATCCTCCCGAATAAAACTGACATCAGCATTTTTCATTTGTGACCATTCACCATCTAGATTCCCCTTTGATAAAACCTCATAGCAAAATAACCAATATCGATTCATATCTATTTCTTTTAAGATTCTTTAGCACAAATTGTTAAATTTCTTTTAATTGAGTTGCTCGTTGATTCCAATGATTTTGCTTTTGCAAAAATAAATCCATGTAACTGATTAATAATAAACAATCTTTTACTATTTACTATAAAATCTGTTTCTTCCTCATAGTTTTGTATCAAATGGAAAAAGTATAAAAATCATATCTAATAGCAAAGTAAAATAGCACTAGCTCATACTTTCATAATTATTCTGAGCACGTCCCTCCATGAAAATTGTTTCGAAAGAGTCTTAATACTTTATATCAACTTCAAATGGCTGAAATATATATATTCCTCTGCCAAATGAAGGAGATATGGATATAACGATACCAAAATGAATAAATCGTTTTTGCTGCTAGTCTTTTTAGCATTATTTGTTAATTTTAGACCTGCAACTTTTTATTGCATAATTAACAATTGCAAAATCCCCCAGTTCTTTTGCTAAATCTATAGAAATATCAATAAATGAATTAAGCTGTGGATATTCAATAAATCATGATTTACCCTCTTTTGGTAAAAATTACTGAGTTGATGGTTCCAGTCGATTCCAATAGGCAATTGAATAATTGCTGTTTTTATGATTCATAGGCAAATCAAATTCACGGAGTTCTTCTTCAAGATCTCTCATTCTTTTGAGCTGTATCATAACTACTAACATAACAATCATAATCATCGATATTTCTTATATATCGATAACCTTTTTATAAAAGGCTTTCATCAATCTTAGTTAGAATAATTTCAAATTACATTTTGAAGCATGTGGGCCAATTAAAAGACCATGTGTCTCCATTACGCATCTTCCGAACACAGACTGTCAAGTTTGTTATACCATAAAGTTTTATCTTTTATAGTATGACTGTTGTTTTTCCACTATTGCCTCATGGGATTGAGATGAGTATAAATACTAGGAAAACAAGTTGAGATATCAGCTTTAACAAATAGCGATTTATTTCATTTTTCTGTATCAATAAATCTAGTTCTGGATTTCCATCTAGATACCAATTTTTATAATTCATATCCGATTGCTATCACTTTGCTTACGAATATGAATACGGCTTACTCAATAATCATTATCTACAGTACATTCATAAAAATGATTGCGTATCTCATCCCAATTGTCTCTAAGTTCAGTACATACTTTGCGATATTTAAATGGGTTTCAGGATTCCCACTCCAGTCTCAGGGAATAGTAACATTACGCGTACTCTAAGCGATATATAATCCGCCCATTTATTTTCAAAATGATTTTGTTAAATTTTCACAGTAGTTAAAAATGGTTCCGACGTAAATATGCAGGTAGATCAGATCCATATGCAAGTAATCCTTTGTACAGTTCATCCGGCGAGATATTTCATTCCTTAAAATCCACATACTTTTTCATCAATTCTTGCTCCCCAAATGCATTTTAATTATACTTTTGATTTTAATAGTCGAAAATACCTTTATAGGAAATTATATTTCCCATACTCAGCCAAAAATTTAATTCCTTCAAAATTTTCTCTATTGCTTCCATCTTTTCTAAAGTAAGATGAGGTCAATAATTAATACACACAGAAATAAAAGGAGAAGCCCAACTAATTCAGTCAGAGCCCTCTCTATTCAGCAAACCTTCAAATAATTGTATTTTTAAACAATACCAAAATATGAAAGTACAATACTTAAAATTATTGTTCCAAAGTAGAAATAGTTGTTGTTTTAACCTCCTAACAAAGAAATACACTACTCCGAAGACGCCTATTATGGTAATATTTAGCTGGTATCTCGGTCTCAAATATGATTGTAATGGTTGGACAAAAATCCTCCACTACCAAACCATGAGGAGTTTCAAAGCTGCTAATGATGCTGTCCATACAACCACTACTCATTAAGCCTACTGTTGATGCACATACGTAACAGTATCCATTATTCCAGAATCTTGGATCTTCTGTAAAGAAATTCGTTTCCCATTTCATAATCCTTTAAACAGACACACATGTATCTTTAAAGGAATTGATGGTAGATTGATTATCAAAAGAAATAGTATTGGACCTAAAGTGCTTCCTCCAGCCGAAAATGAGATTGCTATACCAGCCGCGATGATGCGAAATAAAAGTGTACACACAAGAGAATCTCCAACACCAGCGATCGGTCCCATTAAAAGATGCTCTTCACAGCACTAATTGATGTTTCATCAAAATCCGAATTATTAGCATTTCTTCTTCCACTTAGCCGCCAATATACCATACAATAGTGTGGATAAATGTGGTGGTAGCCCATAAAGTCAAATGTCTTTGAAGAGCTCGAGCCGTTTTCTTTATCATCCTTATATAATTTACCCACCAATCTTGACATCGTATATACAGAACCAAGGTTCTGTTGACGTTCAAAATTCCATACAACGTCTTGACATAAGATCTCCAGAATCTCCATCAAATCCCTTTTTATCTAATTTTGTATTAGAATTCGTTGTCATCAATAATTTCCTCCTTTAGTACCACATTATTATTTTCTTAATTGTCAAGATAACACTAACAATTACATGCCATTAAAGCAACTCCAAATGCGGAGACTTTCAAATACGCAGACAATAAGCCACCAAAAGAAAAAATGGCGTCTTTCTATTATATTTTTCTTAACATTGCAAATCCAATTGCAGGGATAATACCTGTAGCAATCACATAAACCATAGTTAATAAATGGTGATTATTATTAACAATATCTTGAATAAATGGTGCTCTAAATAATAGGAAATAGCCACAATAACTTGAATAGCGAAGTTATCTCAAACACCCATCCTAGCTGATCTGTTCTTCCAACACCTTTGCATCTCCAGCTGCCACACATATCTGCATGTACACATATTACTGGTGAAGTAATAAGAACTCTAAATCCATTTTGATCATTAATACTAAAGTAGCGACTGGAACGCAAGCATACAGCAACACTTGGATCACCACTCTTTATAACAAAACTTGTTCAATAATTGCACCTGAAACCCATTTCTGGTGGGCAGCTTGCTCAATAGAAATGCTCCTAACCAGATCAGTTCTGAGTGTTGCACCTGTCATGATTCCTGTTCTAAGGTCACCTGAGCTAATCCAACAGAGTAGACGTGACCGACGGTCTATTCCACATTGTACTTCCAGCTTCCATCATGAGGAAAATCCAAAGGCCGCAATAATGTAATTAATAAAGTTTCAAAATAATAATTCCATAATTTACCCTTTCTTTTATATTAGATTCACATTTACACATTTGTTTTGCATCATCAGAACCATGCGTATTACTTCAAGTTCGATTCACTTTTTCATTTAACTTTTTCCAACAATTCAACTTCAGCATCATTTACAGATATAGCTTTTTGAAGTTGACGCTTTCCAGACTCATTCTTTATTCTCCTAATTAATGGACGCTCAATTTTGTCATGTCGATACTAACTTTGATACGTCCTCAATGTTTCCATAAGATCATCAACTTATATATTTGTCTGTAACACCTGAATTTAATGCTTTTAGAGGTCCTCGATGTTTTTCATTACTAACCAACACCGTTAAGGTTCGATACCCTAAGAGCCGTCATTCTTGGTTCATCTTGTACAACAGCATCACTTGCAATTAAGATACAGTCTGTGCTTATACTTTTTAGTCCACGAAGATGCAACTTGACCATGTAATAGTCATGATCTATACGTAATAAAACTATCATTTTTAATTCCCTTTCTAAAATGTATCTCTTGCAGATATCAGTTTTTCTACATGGTTTCACATACAACTCCTGTTGCTATATGGTATGTCTGCTATAGAGGTGTTTTACGCAATTTCAGCTGTCATTCCAGCACCAACAATTAATGGAAAATCACCAATTATATTTCTAAATTTCCATTATCTTTTCCATACTTGTTTCTTGCCCAGTTTCATCTTGTGATACTGCAATTGCATCACATCGCGTCATTGCGATTTCAGATCATCTTCTAGACTTCTTCCTGATAAATATGGTTGATGTTTTAAACCGTACTCACAATAATATATCCTGAATATCATGAGCGATATAATTTAATAAACTCCGCATAACTAATATCTTCTCGCTCAATTAGATGTCAGATATAGCATCAATTTGAATAAAATGTGCCCAAATCTTATTGCGAGAGTTCAAATGATAATGTATTTTAGTATAGACAATTCACCCCATAAATATGATCATGATAATTTTTTCTGAAGATACTCCTAGAATTGGAATCATGTATTGATAAGTCCCAAAATAATTCTCAACCAAAACGGCATCTACTCCATTTTCATAATAGATATCAATCTCTTGCTTTGCTATTCTCAATACTTCTTCATCTGTACTACCCCTTTTAAATGTAACATTCCAATGATAGGTTTTTGCTGGGAAATAATTCCATAAATTTACTTTGGCTAGTCCTCCTTTCTCCACAAACTCATCTTCAAGTTGTACTTCCATCTATTTTTCCCATGTAATTCCCGCTCTAGCTTCATCAATAATCGTACGAAGATGATCTTCTGATAAATCTTCATAATCATCGAGCATAATACCTAATACAAGATTTAGATTCATACCAGAGAAAACTATTACATTATCTAATGTTGTAAGCTATAGTGCTGTATGTACACTGCCGCCTTAAATATCCGCAATTATTATCCAGGTATCTTTAGTTCTCATTATTCTGTTTTTTAATTCATTAGCATAATCAAGTGGATTTTCTCCAGGATAAAGACTAAATGTTTCTACATTTTATGTAGATCACCTGTGATCATCATTGTGGAATTAAGAATGCCCTTTGATAAATCACCATGTGAAGCTATTAAGTTCACCACTTTGGCATCTCCCTCCTTTCAAGATTTTTATAATCACTTTTATACAAGCATAAATTGTGCCATTGCTTTAGATGAGTATATATAATTACAAAACTCTTGAACCGTTTAAATAAAAAAAGGCCCGGCTCCTTACATAAAGCAAGGGTCAGGCATCACATCTATATATTGAATCTATAAACTTATTCATCCCGCAGCAGTTTATTGGAATATTATTTCTTCTTTGAATTCTAAAACCATCAGATACTGGTTTCTTGTGCATTAATATAGTCAAGATATAACCTGTTTCTTCTGTGGGTGTTGTACTTTATAATAATATTCTATTTCTTTAAAGTAAGGTCTTTACATATGAAATAAAAGTATTTTGCTTCGCAATAAACTCTTCTATATTAGGATATATTTCTATCTTGATGCAAAAATCAAACGTTCTATTAAGCAGCATACATGCATATATAATCCTAAGCATATTTTACTAGATAAATGTACCTTCATTCGATTTTGCAAATTCTCAAGCACTTCCGTTACATATTCAAACAATTTATTCCGGATTCAAAATAGTTAAAGTATTCCTTAATATTAGAAAGTGAAAATTCTTAAAATATTTTTTCTTGAAAAGTCTAAGTCTTCTGTGGATATAGATAATCTTTAAAGTACTCGTCAAAATTTTGACTATCAGTATTAATTACTAAATCCTCGATTGCAATAAAATTTAAACCTTTAATATTTGTTCATTGTCCTACAACTACAAATTACTTTACCATCTTCAAATAACATATCATTTATAGAGTTTTTTAATAAATCATATTAATTATAAGATTTAACTGGTGTGGTTTGCAGGTAACGAACTCTGTGCCTCTCTAGAATCTTTCTACACGCCCCCATTCCACTCATGTGCAAGAACATAGGATTAATGGAGTTTTCGTAGATTATTTTCAATACGGTGTTGGTGCCTTGATTAGCCACACGATCAAATGTACACTCTAAAAGTTTCATTGTGCTTAGTAAATAGATCCTATTTCTAAAGCACTAGAAGTTGTAACTGATTTATAATTCCACTATCTTTGCATTTCTTAGATTCAACCCAGTATATATACTCTCAAGCGATCCCATATCAACTAATAATATTAATTCCTCTATATTATTTAGTTTAGATATATATGAATTTAGCTGCTTTTATGACAGTAGTTGAATCTACATTTAGTGGCACATCAATAGAGTCATAAATGTATTTCCTAAAAATTGATTTGCAGCTGAAGCAATGGGAACTTGCTGTTGAAAATCCATGCCAAAATTACAACACTACGTCTTTCAATTATATTTGTTACAGAGTACATTTGTAAAAAGCAATAGCATAATTAATTCTAAATTTAGAAGCTTCATATCTGAATAATTTTCAAAATAATTAATAATTTCTACTGAAATATATAAACGCAGATTTTCATTTTTAATTTTCTAAATTATACTTATATTATCCTCTCGTTCACGTGACCACTCCGCAATAACATGTGCATTATGCATGAAATCTATAAACAATCTGCTCATGCTAATATATTGTTATTACTTAATTCAGACGATAATGCATATTAACTAACTGCAAAATATGACATATTCTTCATTATAAAAAGTCAGTTTTATTTTGCATGTTTCCATCAATTAAATACTCATCTAAATACTCAAATATCTTTTGGACGCTCTATCATACAAAATTGCTGGTCATCTTTTTCTGTATATAAATTAATAATTCCTTCACATAGTTTTGTTAGCCATGCATTAGCCCCTATTTTTTTACTAAATTATCAACATATATGAATTCTTCTTCAAGAATGATTAGCCACAATCTTCTCAATGCGAACTTTTTCAAAAGTTCTCAGGAAAGATTCTTCAAAAGTGATTTCCCATTTCATTTAATGAATTAATTTGAAATAGTGAATTTTACACAACATGATTGGATTACACTTTTTAAGTCCTCAATATTTCCATCCTTATTTGCTAGATATCAGATTATATGCTTGAGAAGACTGACTTATCTTAATGTTAGAGACGAGTTTGTTCCTGAGATTAAAATATGATGTAATATTTCTATCTTCTCCTGTAATCTCTCTTTTTCTAATGGAAAGGAATTTCCAATTATCCTTGTGGGATTCGTCTAGCATTAGTGTACGCTAACAAAACCTTATCGGAGGCTCTTCTGTTGTTGCAACAATTAACCGTATGCAGAAGTGTACCAAGAGTTTTATTATCACCAACCCTATGGTATGTAGACTGATCCATAAACTGGAAAAGTTTTTCCTGGCACTCTCCTTTTAAATTATGTACCTCATCTAAAAATAAGACGCCTCCATCTGCTAACGAGATCAATCCCTCTACATCACGGTCTGCACCTGTAAAAGCTCCCTTAACATATCCGAATAAATTTGCTGTGAGTAATTCAGGATTATTTGCATATTCAGAACAATTTATAGAGACGAATCTTTTCTCTTTTTGTAGAAGATTATGGTTTTTCGCATATTCATAGGATAATTTAGCTATCAAGCTCTTACCCGTACCAGTTTCTCCATGTAACATCATAGGTAACCCATTTGGCGGATAAGAAATAGTTGCCTTACATTGTTCAACTAACTGCGATAGACTTCTATCCCAACCAATTAATTTCTTAAAATCTTGAGGATTACTACTGAGTAAAGAAACATATGTATCTATATCATTTATAGAATTATCTTTTATCCAGTTTTATACATATTCTCAAAATATATAACGATCATAAAAATACCGGATTTTCTGTAACCTTTAAAAATTGATCCATCACTCTAGTAGTTTCTTAATCAGTTCGAGAATATTAACTTTTCGAAAATTTTCAATATTCAACTTAAATTCACAATAGTACTTTGCTTATATTCTCCATTTTTGTATTATCTCTGATAATTTTTAATAATCTTTCTTTCATGTCCCCCTAGTATCGATAAGCAATCATTTAGTTTTATCCATAACCATAAGGTAAGATTATATAGTAAAATGATGAAAAGTATATTTAGTAAAACCAACCCTTTATTTAACGTATTCTCTATAACAATTAACAGATTATACTAAGCAACAGACTATCTCTAAGTTATACATTACATAATCATATTAGAGCTGTAAAGTCTCTTCACTATAATTTTTGTACTTTTTCATAAAAATAGATATATGATAAATTAACTTAAACATGCATGCAATATTATCGATACTTTTATCAAATATTTAATTTAGACAGTTTGGCTCTTAGATATAGAATAATTTATAAAAAGGAGACATAATGTGAAACAGCAATTTAAAACAATTCAATTATTAAAACCATCTTTTTAATTTAAATCAAACAATGAAGCAATCATTAGATATCTTAAAAACTAAATTCAAGTGATATTATAGATCTAATAACTGAAGTAGCTAATAATAATCCGTTAATTGAATATATCTCCTCCATCAGACATGAATCAACTAGTAAATGATTTCTTCTCTTCATCATTGAAAGAAGATTTGTATTTTCAATTACATACATGCAAATACTCTATAGATCAACATGCTGCAAATTATATTATTGAATCTTTAGATAATAATGGCGTATTAATGAGACAGTCTTTGAGTACTCGAACAATTTGAATGTTAAACCTGAATTAATCGAAAGTACATTGAAAAATACTTCAGTCATTTGAACCTTTAGGGAGTTTTTGCATCAAATCCTTTGGAAAGTATTTGCATTCAACTAAAAGCAAAAATTTTACAAAAGCACATCACATCCTCATTACATATCAAAAAGAGATTATAAATGGCGAATATAAAAATTTCTAAGTCTGAGAATTTCTCATTAGATGAAATATATATTTATATTAGCCAGATAAAAACATGCATGCCATATCCATGTCAAGAATATCAGTTTGATCCAAAAAATAATTATTCCAGATTTCTCTATTATTATTGAAGATGAAAAATATTACTCTTATTCCAAAAGATTTTTGGTCAAGTTCAAATCTATAATAATTATTCAAAAAGAGATTTGTAGTAATCAGATTTGATCAAGTATTTTAACTGAGGCAAATATTTTTATAGATCATATAAACAAAAAGAAATAAAACTTTATTAATACTTGCAAATATATTAGTCAATTTACAAAAGTCATATTTTCATATAACGATGAGTTAGAGACATGTACATTACAATTAATCGCTGAGAAATCAGGATTTCATGAATCTACTGTATCTAGAACATTATCAAATAAATATTTTGAATTCCAAAATGAAATTTATCCCTGTCAAATCGCTTTTTCACTTCTCATACAAAAGGAGGAACGAGTAAAGACCTTATTATTAAGTTTATCAAATCTTCAATTAGTAATGAGTTATCTGATCACCCATTAACAGACGAGCAAATTTCTAATGAACTTGAATTACTCGGATTTGATGTTTCAAGAAGAACCATAGCAAAATATAGAAAAATCTCTTTGTATATCGAACTCCAAAAAGAGATATCAAAATAACAAATAAAACTTTAAGATTATAAAAATATTATGAAAATAGATTTGGGAATTTTGCGTTTATTTAGTATTTTCATATATTTCAATAGTAATAATATTATCTAATAATGAGGGCTATTTTACGTGAAATTATTTTATCAACACCTCTTCTCCAGAAATACTCTTTATGTAATCTAGTAGTATCATATCAGCTGGCAACTCACTTCACTGAATTAAGTTGTTCCTTTGATAGCCACCTAGAACTTTCGGCTTCCTTTTAATGTTAAATTACCAGATAGTCTATTACAAAAATAACATTGCATAGATAAATGAAACTGTGGATAATCGTATTCAACTGTAGTAATATATTCGTTTATCTCTATATGAATATCTAACTCCTCTTGAATTTCCTAACTAAAGCTTCTTTTGGTGTTTCCCCAGATTCAATCTTCCCACCAGGAAACTCCCACCAACCTTTATATTCTCCGTATCCTCGCGCAGTTGCAAGAACCTTGTCTTCATCTCTTATTACTGCAGCGACTACATTTATTGTTTTCATAGCATTAAATCTCTTCAATTCCTAAACTTCTTAAATATTCGTAAGTACCATCATAATACTCTGGTAATCGTGTACTATCTTCCCAATAACCATTAGGATTCTTGGTACCGTTACCTTCTGGGACACAAATAATCATTCCTACTCTTGCACGTGTTAGAAGTACTCTATATGCATTTAACATATATTTAATACGTTCTGAACTAGTTTCTTTATTATTAGTAATTTCTTTCCATGCAGTTTTTCCATTAAAACGGTAAAAATGCCATTTACCGTTTTCATAACGCATGTCCGCATCCCACAAAAGACAAGTATAATCCAACTCTAATCCTTGAACCTGAATTTCAGTTGCAGCATCCTCTAGATAATTAGAAGATCTAGTATCTTGTTTATCTTCAAGGAACCAATGCACTGCATCCTCATCACCAGATGGTAATACATGAATACCTAATGGTTTATATCTTGCAGATTCTTTACTAATTAGAACTCCTGTTCTTTCTGTTCCTCTTACTTTACTTTGCAGCCATTTCTTAGCTTTTTCCATATCTCTAGTTAATACAATCGGATATTTATCTTTAATCTCTGCAAAAATGGAAGCTGCATTATCATTGATATCTAGAAGTTCATGTACAAAAGCTGATAACTTTTCTGCTCTATAGGAGCGTAAAGAAACTCCTAAATGTAAACTATCAGAGTAAGTAACATTTGGATTATGCTTTAATAATTCATTAATTTGTCCTTCCGCATATTCAGCTTCTGTTAATTTTGGAGAGATATAAACCTTCCAATGCGTAAATGTCTCATTTAATGATTTAATCCATTCTGAAATACCTGCTTCACCTGTATTGATTTCTTGTCCTCCACCTACTAGACATACAATAGTTGCCCAATCTTCTCTTTGGTCAAGTGACCAAATAAGAAATGATGCTTCAGACATAGGGAAATTAGGAACCTTAAGCTTATTTCCGTATGTTCCTCCTCGTTTTAGATAATTCTTTAGTCTTTCATGCGTCCAAGATCTTTGTGCTTCATCAAAAATTGCAACATGCTCTACTTCACCATATCCTGCATCTTGCATCTTTACAGCTTTAGCCTCATCAATTTCTAAAATGCCATTTTCAACAGGATTTTTAATCTTTGCAAGCATGGTATCTCTATAACGGTGGATTATTTTGTATAAATTTACTTACCTCTCTTTTAGAATCAGACTTATTCTTCTTCTCACCTCTAGATTTACACTTTGCTAAATTATCAACCGCTAGAGCCTCATTTAATACAGCAACAAGTGGACCATTACCTGATAAGTATATAGCACTTTCATTTAGATCAGGAAATTCAGTTCCTTGATATGTTTGTTTACTGCAATATCTAAACCAACCAATGTTTTTCCAGCACCTGGTACTCCCGTTACAAAACAAATACTCTTCTCACGATTCTCTTTACTACTCTTAATGACATTAAGAATATATGCAATTGTGGCATCTGTCATAACCTGGTCCGCTTCATGTCTCGTAATATCTTCACGGAATGACTTTCATAAAGTGTTCTAGCTGCTTCAATAATTGTTGGCGTTGGTGCATACGGACTGATACTCCAGTTAGAATCTATATCTTCTTCATTTTGGATATAAATTAATAACCTTATTAATTAGTTCCTGAATTCCTCCTTCACCTGTAACAAGTGGATTTAATACATTATCGTTATACTGATTTCTGAATATTAGAAGAATGCTTTTGATATTTAGTCGCGATTAAAATAGGTACTATCACTTTCGATTCACTAAACTTATGAAAGTTTCTTAAATCCAAAGCATAATCAAGAACTTGATCAATATCATTCTCAATAATCTCTTTGATTCACCTGCTTTAAATTCAAACAAAAATAATTCCTTTCAAAAGTAAAACTACCATCGATTCTTTTTCCAAGTCTTGGAATATCATACTCAAAAATAATTTGACCATTCGAGTCTTTCCATGGCAATAGTTGATTTTGCAGAATCTCTATCTCATTTGACCAAGCTTCTCTTGTTGTAGTAAGAGTATCACCATGATACCCTTCACATAAGCCTCCGAATTGTCTCGTTCACTATTGAGAAAACTATTTATATTCCCTTTATATAAACATCTTGGGGTTTCTTGCCCTTAATTATTTATTCCCCTTATAACTATTGAATATATTGTAGCATTTTTGCTTTTGAATAAGAAAAATTAAACAGCTAACTCCTTGCCAGGCAAGGAATCAAAAAGCCTTATCATGTCTGTGAATTACAGTGTCCAGGAAATTGGGTTCCTTCATTCGTCTCATGCATAATAGATTTCTCCTTTATCATGAGACGAATCTATTATCTATTTTAATATTGATGTGCGCATATGAACGCTCATCAATGATATAAAGTCAGTATGAGTTAATTAGGCAAAATTAATTGTTATCCTCGCTAGAGTAACTCAACAATCTCATTCAATACTTCAAATCCATTTTTTTGTAATAACGGTTTCGCTTTGTTTTTAAAAATGGAAGCTATACTTTTGTGAGTCTTTTACCAGTAAAGAATGATCAACAATAGGTTTTGAACTGTGCTCTAAGTATTCCAGCGCGTCTCATTGCTTAAGTTTAACGTATTCAGAAATTTGATTTGCACAAATACATTTTCTCGATAAATTGCTACGTAAATCAATTCTCATATTTTAAAACTATTGGTCTGGCTATCTCTGAGAAGCAGAGGCTATCAAACTCCTTTAAATATGCTCGGAAGGAAATTCTGTCTCAATTTAGTCCTCAAACATTTTATCCAGTCACTTCTACTATTTGACAGCTGACACAAGTTTAGTCTCTTCTGAATAAGCGATGTCCTAATGGATACAAGTAAATTTCCAAGAGAAACTAATAATGCACCAATAGCACTCATTGCCGTTACAATCTCTATCCAATTAGTTTGATTTTCAGCACCCAACATAAGGCAACCTCCATTTTACGCAGCAGTTATTATAACAATAAATTTATCGTACGATAGACTCCCCTCATCATTGCTTCTCCCAGACAAAGCACTGGGAGATACGTAAACTACTCCCACTCAATTGTTCCCGGTGGCTTGGATGTGATATCCATGGCTACACGGTTAACATGTTTTACTTCGTTAACGATACGTGTGGAGATCTTATCGAGTACATCATATGGGATTCTTGCCCAGTCTGCTGTCATACCATCGATAGATGTAACTGCACGGATAACGACTGTGTAGTCATATGTACGTTGGTCTCCCATAACACCTACAGAGCGGATGTTTGGTAAGCATGTAAAATATTGCCAGATATCTCTTTCTAGTCCTGCATTGCGGATTTCTTCACGTAGGATTAAGTCTGAATCACGAACGATTTCTAACTTCTCTTCTGTGATTTCTCCAAGTACACGGATACCAAGTCCTGGTCCTGGGAATGGCTGACGCCATACCATTTCTTCTGGTAGTCCTAACTCTGTACCTAATGCACGTACTTCATCCTTGAACAACTTGTTTAATGGTTCAATGAGTTTGAAGTTCATATCTTCAGGTAAAGCCACCTACGTTGTGGTGTGACTTGATTGTCTGTGCTGTCTTTGTGCCTGATTCAATAATATCTGTATAGAGTGTTCCTTGTGCTAACCACTTAATATCTGTTCCTTGTAAGAGTTTGGCTACTTCATCACGGAATGTGTAGATGAATTCACCACCGATAATCTTACGCTTTTCTTCAGGGTCTGATACACCAGCAAGTTTATTCAAGAAACGTTCTCTTGCGTCAATCTTAATGAGATTGAGTGACATGTTACGTGTGAATGTTTCCATAACACCTTCTGCTTCACCCTTACGTAATAGACCGTGGTCAATAAACATGCAGTATAGGTTCTTGCCAATTGCCTTATCTAATAAAGCAGCTACTACAGATGAGTCTACACCACCGGATAATGCTAGTAATACCTTATCATCGCCAACTTGTGCTCTAATTTCTTCAATCTGTTGGTTTACAAAACCTTTCATTGTCCAGTTATTTTCAGCCTTGGCAATATTGAATACGAAAGTTTCTTAACATATCTAGTCCATACTCAGAGTTACGTACTTCTGGATGGAACTGTAATGTATAGATCTTCTTTTCATCGTTTGCACTAGCCGCATATGGACATGTATCACTGCTTGCTACGGAATGGAATCCTTCTGCGAGTGTGGATACTTGGTCACCATGACTCATCCATACAATTTGCTTTTCAGGTAAACCTGCAAATAATGGAGATGTAGTATCTACTGTAATCTCTGTACGACCATATTCCTTCTTGTCAGATGGTGTAACGTTACCACCATTCATGAAGTGTGTCATCTGCATACCATAGCAGATACCTAAAATAGGTAAGCCTGATGTGAAGATAGCTGGATCACACTTAGGTGCATCCTTTTCATAAACACTGTTTGGGTCCACCAGAGAAAATAATTCCCTTAACATCTTGCATTGCAACGATTTCTGCAAGTGTCATATCTCCTGGATGAAGTTCACTATAAACTCCAAATTCACGAATACGTCGTGCGATTAACTGGTTGTATTGACTTCCAAAATCTAAGACGATAATTTTATCTGCCATTCTAATCTCCTACTCTCTTATTACATTACAAATATCATACATGATAATTGTATTTGTTGCGCTGTGTTTTTGCAATTATATGAAAATCACAAACAAAAAACCATGCGAAATATTCACATGGTAATGTTTTTACTTATTCAGCTGGGATAACGGAACCATCAGACCAGTTCTTCTTGATGAATTCACGAATTTCTTCAGACTGTAATACCTTAACTAAAGTTTGGATCTTTTCATCCTTTTCATGACCTTCTTGGCAAGCGATGATGTTTACATATGGGTTCTTTGCGTCAGCCTTTTCAAGGATTAATGCATCAGAACCTGGCTTTAGACCAGCGTTGATTGCGAAGTTACCGTTGATAGCTACTAAAGTCACCTTCACCAGTTTTCATAAGCTGTTGCGAGTAATTCTGGTTTTACTTCCTGGAACTTTAAGTGCTTAGGATTGTTTGTGTCGTTATCGATATCTGCGATTGTTAAGTTTAATACATCTGCATTTTCTGGTAACTTCACAAGGTTTTCCTGTGCAAGAATTGCTAAGATACGACCGTTATCTGCTACAGAGTTAGAAATAACAACTGTTGAACCATCCTTGATGTCAGAAACGTTTCTTGATTGTCTTAGAGTAGATTCCAAATGGTTCGATATGATACCACCTACATTAGAAATCTTGTAGTTCTTTTCATTCTTTTCCTTGTCAAAGAATGGAACGTGTTGGAAGAAGTTTGCGTCTGCTTCTCCATTAGATACTGCTTCGTTTGGAATGAAGTAATCATCTGTGATTGTTACTTCTAGGTCGATGTTGTACTTGTCTTTTAAGATGGACTTTGCTTCTTCTAGAATCACTGCGTGTGGGTTAGCAGTTGCGATAACTGTTAACTTTGTGCTGTCTGAAGAAGTTGTTGATGCACTTTCCTTCTTTGATGTTCCGCAAGCTGTTAAGCCTAATGCGAATGTTGCTGCTGCAATAATCTTTGTAATCTTGTTCATGAGTTTTCTCCCTTTTCTTTTTTATATATTTATCGTTTGTCGATTCGTTTTACGATTGCATCACCCATCCACTGTATTGCAAATACAATGACGATAATGATGATGGTTGAAGTATAAAGTATTAAATCATTTCTTCTTGCAAAACCATATAAGTATGCGAGGTTTCCAAGTCCTCCCGCACCGATGGCACCTGCCATTGCTGTATAGGAGATTAAGGAAATACCTGTTACTGTGATTCCTGAGATCAAAGATGGTAATGCTTCAGGAAGTAATACTTTCAAAATAATTTGCCAGTTGCTGGCGCCCATTGCTTTACTTGCTTCAATGGTACCTTTGTTTACATCTTGGAATGCGATGATGCACATTCGTGCATAGAACGGCGCTGCCGCAAATACCAGTGAAGGTAAGGCTGCTGTAGCTCCTAACATAGAACCTACAATCAGCTTTGTAAATGGGATTAAGATAATCAGTAAGATGATAAATGGAATTGCACGTAATACGTTAATAATTACATCAATCACTCGATTGATAATCTTGTTTTGGAATAATCCACCTGTTTGTGTACAGTACAGTAGAATACCAATCAGTAATCCTAAGACTGTCGCAAGTACAAGTGATACGGCTGTCATATAGAGTGTTTCATTGATAGCTTTGAATAGCTGATCTAAATTGAGTACGCCACCTATCATTAGAGCACCTCCACTATGACATTGTTGTCAGTTAAGTATGTCACAAACTTGTTGTAGTCACTATCGACTCCACCACTAATGTGAATGTATGTTACACCCATTGGTCCCAACAGAGGATTGTGAGATGTTTGACTCTACAATCGATATCTCAAATGGTACAAGTCTTGCAGCATTGATAATCGTTGGTTGCTCTGCGTTATTTCCTGTAAAGGATAAACGTAGTAACTTACCACTTGGATATTTCTCTTTTAAGCTTTCGCCAATTCTTCGATTGTTTGGTTAGCTTCAATATTCTGTACAAATCTTCTTGTGACTGCGTGTTTTGGATGTTCGAACAATTGTTTCACTGTTCCTTCTTCCACAATATTTCCATCACTCATCACTGCCATTCGTGTACATATCTTTTGTACAACTTCCATCTGGTGTGTGATCATCACGATGGTGATTCCCTAAACGACTATTGATTTCTCTTAATAGTTCAAGAATCTGTTCTGTTGTATCAGGGTCTAGTGCAGAGGTTGCTTCATCACATAGTAGAATTCTTGGTGAATTCGCTAGTGCTCTTGCAATACCAACTCTTTGTTTTTGACCACCTGATAGTTCACTTGGGTATGCATCTTCTCTTCCTGTTAAGCCTACCATTTCAATTAGCTCAGCTGCTCTTTGTTTTCTTTCTGCTTTAGGAACATGCGCAAACTCTAGAGGAAGTTCAATGTTTTCAGCGACTGTTCTACTCCATAGGAGGTTGAAAGTGTTGGAAAATCATACCGATTTGTTGACGTTGTAAACGTAGTTCTTTAGGACTAAGTTCTTTGAAGTGACACCATTGATAATAACATCACCAGCTGTTTGTACTTCTAGTTGATTGATCAAACGAATTAACGTACTCTTACCAGCACCAGAATATCCGATGATGCCGTAGATTTCACCATCATTGATGGTGAGTGAAACGTTGTTTACCGCATGGATGTTTTCCTTGTTCGCTTTGAATGTTTTAACTATGTTATATAACTCAATCATCGCTGCCTCCTATCTATATAAACAAAAATCCCGCACTTACACTTACATGTAAGGACGGGATATATAATCTCGTGTTACCACCTTAGTTTATATGTACTTCACAATACATACCTCATCGAGTACCAACATACTCTATGTCTATAACGGGACATCCCGGTACCCCCTACATTTCGGAAGTACAACTCCAAGACCATCTTCACTAAACCTTCGTATATCCTCTTCTCAGCGCTCGAGGACTCTCTGTGATACTATCTTTCAGCTACTCTTCTTATCATCGCCTATGGTTATAGTTTATTTAGAATTTAATAAATGTCAACAACTTTTTTAAAATTTATTTGCAAATTGGTTTTTTCAATACGCCTATTTTTTTAGAAACAACAAAAATTGCCACTAATAATATAAGTGTTGTAATTAAACTGCCTTCTAAACCAAAACTACCACCATTAATAATCGTAGATGTATCACTTAGTTTTGAAAAAGAGACAAATTGCTGATTACCATTGCCTGATACAGCAACTCCTAACAGTGGTCCTTGCATAAAAATTCCAAGCAGAATGTAAAGCGCCTATGAACCATAAACTATTTGAATGATAGCGAACTAGCGCAGTAAAACACCAAATATAATAAGATTAATAAATGCTAGTATTGAAATTCCATCGTTTCCTCAGATGCATTACAGCGAATAATAAACTTGATCAACGCAATCACCATCGGAAGTCGGAAGAAATGTATTTAGTCTTTTGTAAAGATATCCTCTAAATAGTACCTCTTCGCTCATTCCTGAAAGAGATAGCCAACAAAAGAATAGAACAAAGCATAGCTATATTTCCCATGTTTATATATCAGTTCAACCTGGAAACCGCCAAGCCCAAGAGAAATAAGCCAAATCAGATGTAAATAAGATAAAACCAGAAGTATACCCTTTGATATATTTTTGAAATGCAATTCTACGTTCAAATGGTAACATATCTGGTTCTTTACGATGATATATTACATATAAAACTAATATTAAGATAAATATTGAGTATAAGAAGCAACCAATTAAATACTGGATCATTTTCTAAATCATGAAAAATATAACTAGTAAAATCACGTGAATTCATGTTTTTCCATATAACTGCAACATTTTTAATTGTAAATAGAACGGTTAAAATAATAATACTAATCAGCTCAGTTAACTAGTTCCCATATAACATGTCTTGAGTTCCAACATACACGTAAGCCATTATTTGACATACTGCATAAAATTTATCCTCTTTGTAGTACTACAAACGAACTGGTCCCGATTGTAAGAGTTGTTTCTTCAATAGATGCTTTTCCAATCGTATAGATTGGCTTATAACCTTGTAGCTCATCAAGAGAGATTGTCTCTTCTACACCGCTTGGATTGATTGCTAGTATCAACTTTCCACGTTTGTATACAAATGGCATCTTCTCCTTCTCTGCATAAATCACATTGAAGTCTGCGTCAGCCTGTAAGTCTGCATGCATGTGACGTAATGCCACAAGAGATTTTGTCGTAGCGTAGAGGGAATTTTCATCATTGAGTTGATCTGCCACATTTGGTGCATCTTTTGATGGATCTACTGCTAGATAGAGTTGGTGTGCTTCTGCAGTAGAGAAGCCCTTATTTACGCTGTTATCCCACTGCATCGGTGTACGTGATCCTGTACGGTGGAAGCCACCTTCTTTGGAGCGGATATCCTTCATATAGCACATACCGATTTCATCACCATAGTAAATAAATGGAACACCTGGCATTGTTAAGATAAATGCATATGCAATCTTTAACTCTTCTGGCGTTAATGTATTTGCAGGACGTGGTGTATCATGATTGCATGTAAACATAGAGATATAACCATCTGCTTTGTTGCCTTGTATTTAGGCATGTAGTCATTTAAGAAACGACAGATATCACCCTTACCACTCTTTAAGAAGAAACTATTATCTTCCCCACCTGTTTCATAATCACGTAATAAAGTGTTATAGCCATTGTGCCAATGGTCTAAGTAGAAATCCATGTGGAAGCCACCACCATTGATTGCTTGTTCTGGGTTGGACCATTCACTAACTAGTGCTACCTCTGGATACTCATGATCTAGCATGTTACGAACATCTCGCCAAATCTTCGCAGTCGCTGATTTCTTGTTATCATCATTTTTTACAAGCGAATCTGCCATATCAACACGGAAGCCATCTGCACCATGATCTAGCCAGAAGCGCATCACATCTTTCATCGCTTCTTTGGTAGCGATAGCTTCTGGACTATCGACTGCAGACATCCAACTCTCTGTACGATCTAACCAACCGTAGTTTAGTGCTGGTTGAGACGCAAAGAAGTTTAACATATAGGCACCATTTCGATCAGACATTCCTGCCATATATGGACGATCTTTGATACCTACAAAGGCACCGTTCGTCCATACATAACGACTGGAGTATTCATTTTCCTCTGGTTGCTTACTAGCGTTAAACCAAGCATGTTCATCAGACGTATGGCCAGGTACTAAATCTAGCAATACTTTGATACCACGCTTATGTGCTTCTTCAAATAAGCGATATGCATCTTCATTTGTACCATAACGGGCTGCGACCTTCTTATAATCCCTAACGTCATATCCTGCATCCATAAATGGTGAGTCATACATTGGATTAATCCATAATGCATTACAGCCTAAAGTTCTTTGATGTAATCTAACTTCTGGATGATACCTTCTAAATCACCGATACCATCTCCATTTGTATCATAGAATGACTGTGGATAGATTTCATAAAATACTGCATCTTTTAACCATGTTGGCATAACTTATTCTCCTATAATTTCTAAAATATCCCCTGAAGTAACGATTTGATACTGGAAGTTTGGATATTCTTGTTTGTAATGTTTCTAATTCTTTTTGAATTACTTTTTCTTTGCGATGTGCTGTATTTAATAATATACCAGTTACACCACAAGATGCCGCAACTTGCATATCACTACCTACTTCATTACCAATCATGACGCAATCACAAACATCTAGTTTATGGTCATCTAGTACTTTTTGCATAAATGCTTTCTCTGGCTTACGGATACCGTAATCAGCAGAGATATACATATGATCAAAGTATGGAATTAAATCACAGATACCCATCTCTGCCAGGGCAAAAGAGCGCTGTGCATTGGATAACAAGATAATTTGGTGACCTTGTTGCTTTAGTGTTTGTAATGTCTTGATGGTATTGAGGTATGGTTTACAACGTACTCTTGTCAAACGTCTAAACTCTGTTTCCACAAAGAGTAACCAGGTTTCTATATCTTGAATTGGTAATACTTCTTTGTGAATTGGAGCTTCATCAAATAGACGTTTGAATACATTTTTAAATTGAATATCAATATATGTATCAGGATGTAATTCTTCTACTCGCTTCCACTCTTCTTCATTAAATTTTAAATATGCTTGTTTAAACTGTTCTGGTGTATAGATTGCACCATAACATGCATACATGTCGGATAATGCTTTCCATATCTTACGATTGTTTAATTCTGTATGAATATCAATGAGTGTTCCATACAAGTCAAAGATATATGTTCTCATGCCAGTCCTCCTGATTCATATCTATCATACTACGTTTTTACAAAGTAAACGGCAGGACCAAAGGGTTCTACCGTTTTTGTTTTGTTATCCTTTAACAGCACCAGACATTCCTTCAACGTAGAATTTCTGCATGTATACGAATAAGATTGCGATTGGAAGAGAGATAATAACCGCACCAGCCGCAAAGCTTGTGTACCATTGGTTAATATATTCCTTCTGCAACATATTCCATAAACCGATTGCGACTGTAAATTGATCTGCGTTAGCACGAACAATAACTTTCGCAAAGATAAAGTCTACCCATGGAGCGATGAATGAAGTCATAACTGTATAGATAATGATTGGCTTTGATAATGGCATTGTAATTCTTGTAAATACCTGCCATTGTGTAGCACCATCCATAATCGCTGCTTCATCGACAGAACGTGGAATTGTATCAAAGTAACCCTTAGCAATTTGGAAGCCTAAACCAGTACCAGCAGAATATACGATGATAAGTGCTAAACGTACTGCAGAACCTTCTGTTAAACCAAGTGCCTTTAAGATATAGTATTCCGCAATCATAGCCATAAATCCTGGGAATAAACCAAGAATCATTGCTAAGTTCATATAAGGCTTACGTAGCTTGAAACGCATACGAGATAAGCTATATGAAACAGATAATACGAAGAATGTTGAAATAATGCATGTGAATACCGCAATGATGAGTGTATTTCCAAACATACGTGGGAAGTTCAAGACATTACGGTCTGTAAATAACTTAATGTAGTTTGCAAGTGTATATCCCTTAGGGAAGAATGTACTTACATAGGATCCCTGTTCAGCTCTAAAGCTAGTTAGGATGATCCAGAAAATTGGTAATACCCATACCGCTGCTAGCATTGCTAGGAATACATGAACGAAGAAGTTACCAACACGGCTAGATACGCTCTTTTTATTACGCTTTACTGTATTCGTACTCATTACATGAACGCCTCCTCATTCTGATAAGACTTCGATCTACGATATGTGATCAATGTGACTGTTGTTAAGATAATGAATGTCAAGATACCGATAACTGCACCTAAGTTATAGTACTGTTGATCGATTGTTAACTTGTACAACCATGTTACGAGCAAGTCTGTTTGACCTGCAGTATCTCCAACGTATGTTGGTCCACCACCTGATAAGAGGTAGATAACGTTAAAGTTATTGATATTACCAACAAATGATGTAATCAAGTATGGTGTAGTAACAAATAACATGTAAGGGAAGTGTAATCTTGAAGAAGATCTTCACTGGTCCTGCACCATCCATACGAGCTGCTTCATAGAGTTCGCCTGGAATATTCTGTAAGATACCTGTTACCTGTAACATTGTATATGGAATACCAATCCATAAGTTGATTACGATAATTGTAATTCTAGCCCACATCGCATCTGTTAAGAATGGTAGTGGTGCACTGATTAATCCATTATTCTGTAGTAACACGTTAATTGCACCTGATGGTTGTAACATGATGTTCATAATCATCAAGGAAATAAACTGTGGTACAGCAATAGATAATACAAAGCAGAAACGCCAGAATCCCTTTGCCTTTGTTTCCTTACGGTTGATAATCATCGCAAGGATCATACCTGTAATGTAGTTTAAGAATGTCGCAACAAGAGCCCAAACAACTGTCCAAGCAAGTACATGCCAGAACTGTCTACCCATGTTACCACTGAAGTTTAATACACGCTTAAACTGTGTTAGTCCATTCCAATCGAACAACTGTAAGTGTTCATCTTCTTTGGAATAGGATGTAAATGCCATACTGATCATGTAAACCAGTGGCACGATATTGAATACTAAGATACCTACGCAAGGTAATGACATCAATGTAATATGTAAGTTTCCATCCAATAGAGACTTCAAATCTTCCTTAAAGGTATTGATGTGTTCACTGTTTTCCTTCTTTAGTTGTAGTTTGTATGCATGTTTGAGCTGTAATACCCATAATAGGATAAATCCAGCGATGACAAATAATGCAACAACCCCAAATAAAAGAATGAGTTGTGAGTTATCTCCGGCAGTATATTCAAAGATTTGTTTTGCTTCATTCCACACTTTACCCTGTGCTTGATCACCAAGTGACGGTAGCAGTGATAAAGCATGAATACCAGAAGTAGCCATATATAAGAAGAATGCTACTTCTAGAAGGAATATGAGGCAACCTTTAATTTTCTGCCCTTTCAAAAATATACCAAGTCCCATAAATGGGATGGATAGCTTCGTTTGTAAATCACCTAATGTTATTGCTTTTAACACTGTGATTTTGTCCTGAATCTTTTTATTTTCCATACGATTACCTCAATTCTATAAACGAAGAAGAATGCGGTTAAAATAAGTATCTCAACCACATTCTTTTAATCAGTAATGCAATATTATTGAACGGAAGCAGTGTTCATTGCCTTGTTCATGCTCTCTGTCTTTTCAGCAGCATTTTCGTGTGTTACTGTACCGGCAACGATTTCCTTACCCATTGATTCTGCTGGTGTCCAATATTGACCCATGCCCTGACTGTAGTGGCTGTACAGATTGAAGCAAAGTCCATTGTATCCATCTGTGCCTTAGCCAATGCATCAGAAACATTCAATGATGTGTCTGTAGGAATGATATTACGTAAGTCGTAGTGAGCCTGTTGAGCCTTTGCACTACCTAAGAATGAAGCTAATGCAACTGCAACTTCTGGATTCTTACTTGTTGGGTTAACACCAATAGCCTTAGAACCTGCGAATGCCTTTAACTGAACTTCCTTACCATCTAAGTTGTACTTAGGAGGAGCTACGATACCAACGTTTTCTTCACCTAAAGCTTCAACAACTGCCTTGTAATCCCATGCACCAGAGAAGAATGCATTGATTGTGCCATCAGCTAATGTGCTTGGTGTTAAACCAGACGCATCCTTGAAGTTAGGATTCTGAACTAAGTCAACTAAAGTAATTTGTAACTGCTTTACCCTTATCGCCACCGAAGTCGATACCAGCCTTAGCATCTGTTCCATTAGCACCGAATAATGTGCATCCGTTAGCTGCATAGAATGCTGCGATATACCAAGAGTTAGAGATTGGGAAACCAACCTTACCCTTTGTAAGCATTGTATCTAAGTTCTTAACATCATCTTCTGGGGAAACACGCTTGTCATAGTACATGAACCATGTGTTTGCTGTAAATGGAACACCGTATACAGAGTTTTCATAAGTTACTGTATCAACAGTAAATTCACTGTTGTTCTTCTTGATTGCTTCTACTGCAGATCCACCTAATTCAGCGATAGCGTTAGCCTTTAATAAATCTGGGATCTGGTCGTTTGCGAACATGTAAACGTCAGCTGCTGCTGATGGGTCAGCTGCTACTAATGTCTTCGCATCACCTTCAGGACATACACCTGTGTTGAATGTTAACTTCCATTCTGGGTGAGCTTCTTGGAAAGCATCTAATTGCTTCTTGAGCCAGTTGCCCTGTTCTTCTGATTGGTCTTCAGATGGTGTCCACACTGTAAGTGTAACTTCCTTAGAATCTGAAGCTGTTGTGTTTGATTCCTTCTTGCCGCCGCATCCTGCTAATACAGAGATACCCATTAAAGCAGCTAAACCAAGTGATGCTAACTTTGTACTTTTCATGTTATCCTCCCGAAAAAGTTTATATATTCGTAAACGTTACTGGAAACGTTTACAATTCTATAGTTTTATTTTATGCAAAGCGCTTTCAAATTTCAATATCTTTTTTATGAAATTTTGAAATTAATACTCTAAATTCTGGTGAGATTCTCTACCAAAGATGTGCATGACATTACCACCAAATGTAAAGTTGATCTTATCGCCGATCTTGAATGTTTTACCACCAAGGTCTAATGTTGGAACGATGATAATGCTATCCTTACCACATGCATTTACGTGTAAGTGGATTGCAGATCCCATCATTTCGCTTACATCAACTGTACCTTCGATTGACTTTCCACTTTCACCACCAAGTGAGATATGTTCTGGACGAACACCTACTGTAATTGGCTGTGGTTGTACATTCTTTTCAGCTAAGATAGCTTGCTTCTCTTCAGAAACTTCCATCACAGCATTTTCTAACTTCACACAGTACTTCCCAGCTTCATTCTTTAAAAGTTCACCACTGTAGAAGTTCATCTGTGGCATACCGATAAAGCCTGCTACGAACTCATTGATTGGGTGATCGAATAACTGCTGTGGTGTTCCTACCTGTTGGATAACACCATCCTTCATGATAACGATACGGTCACCAAGTGTCATCGCTTCTGTCTGGTCGTGTGTTACATAGATAAATGTTGCCTTAATCTTCTGTCTTAACTTGATGATTTCAGCACGCATCTGGTTTCTTAATTTCGCGTCTAAGTTAGAGAGTGGTTCATCCATCAACAATAACTTTGGATCACGCACAATTGCACGTCCAATCGCAACACGCTGTCTTTGTCCACCAGATAAAGCCTTAGGCTTACGGTCAAGATATGGTGTTAAGTCAAGAATTTCTGCTGCTTCTTCAACCTTTACCTTTGATTTCATCAGCTGGAACTTTGTGCATCTTGAGTGGGAATTCAAGATTCTGACGAACACTCATATGTGGATATAGCGCATAGTTCTGGAAAACCATCGCAATATCACGATCCTTAGGAGAAACGTTGTTCATTAACTTTCCATCAATAAACAATTCTCCACGTGTAATGTCTTCTAATCCTGCAACCATTCGTAATGTTGTAGATTTACCGCAACCAGAAGGACCTACTAATACAACGAATTCTTCATCGCCGATTTCTAAGTTGAAATCATCAACCGCAACCACACCTTCATCTGTGATCTTTAGGTTTGTTTTCTTTACTTCGCCCTTCTTTTTCTTTTTTACCTCAACACTATTTGGGTAAATTTTTTGGACATGCTTTAGACTTACTGTTGACATCTTACTTTTCCTCCACTGGTTTTTTGATACTATACTTTCTCCCTGCCAATACATGGAATGGAATAATTTCATGTATTACAGGTTTATTGTAATTTAATCTTAATAACAAGTCATCTACACTGCGTTTTGCAAGTTGTGCAGCATCTTGTTCGACGGTAGCCAAACGTGGTGTTGCATACCTTGCAAAGTCGATTCCATCGTTACCAATAATCGATATATCTTTTGGAACATTTAACCTACGGTCGTTAATTGCTCGTAGTGCACCAATTGCCACAACGTCACTAACTGCGTAGATTGCGGTAACTTCCGGATAGCGGTCCAATAACTTGATTGTTCCATTATATCCATCCTCAAGTGAGAACTTGCCTGGCACGAATTGCTTGCGTTTATCAAATGGTATCTTGTTTTCTTTAAACGCCGCAATTGCACTTTCTACACGTGTGGAACCAATTGATCCATCCTCAGAGACAGCAGATCCGCATACAATGCCAACCTTTCTGTGTCCTGATCGGATTAAGTATTCCGCTGCTGCACGTGCAGCTTCTCTATCATCTGTTGTAAAACTGGAGAGATTACTAAACTTCATCCCTGCTGCACTTTCTGAACATAGTACGCATGGCACTTTAATACTCGCAAATGATTCACGGAAATACTTTTGATTTCCACCCAAGAAAATTAAGCCCTTTGGTTTCTTCTCACTACATATGCGTATTGCCACTTCAACTTCGTTTTCAAGTTCATCTAAATAGACAACGGAGACATCTTCTCCACTTTCCTGCAGATAACTTTGCATCTTTTCGACAATGATACTGAAGAAGGCATTGTGCAATCCCTTAATCAAAATCGTAATTGCGGATGTCGCAGATTTCTTTAAAAGTTTCGCATTTGAGTTTGGCTCAAACTTTTCGTCCTTGATTACCTTTTCAATTTTTTTCTTTGCTACTGCACTAACATCGGGATGATTATTAATAACTCTAGAAACTGTTCCTATGCTATATCCCGAAATGCGTGCAATATCTTTTATTGTTGTCATTCAAACCCCTTTTACTCGTAACCGTTTACGGAAACGTTTACAGGATACACCAAAATAATATGTTAGCGTTTACAAAGTGTCAAGAGAAAAAAACCTTCTTTCGAAGGTTTTTAAACTAGTTTATTTTGGTTGTTTGAACTTGCGAATAAAGATAAGAGCAGCGATACAGAACGCTCCGATTCCAACAGCACCATACATCATTACATTTGTCGCATCAGATGTCTTTGGTGTAGGTTTACTTGGTGCTGGTGTAGGCTGTACAGGTGCCGGTGTAGGTGTTGGCACATATGTATTTGTAACTGTAAAGCCATCTGTAAGATTACCTTCCACACTTGCAGTGTAATTTGTGTAAGTATCTTCCGTTACACTGTAGTTAATCACATTCCCTTGCATGTCTGTAACTGGCATTGTAACTGTCTCTTTCCAGTTATTTGTTGCGTTTAATACAATTGGACTACCTGTTTCAATTCCATTTGCTAAAACATGTAATGTTACTTCATCTAGTGTATGAGTTGGATCTGCCCAAACTTTCTTTACTTCAAATGTCTTTAACTGACGATATACAAAGATTACTTCAATCGTTGTATTACCAATGACTCTACCTGTTACATTCGCTGGCATTTCTACAAGTTCATATCCAGCGATTGTCTTTTCAGTTGCAGTATATGCTGCATTTTCAAGACCATTTGTAATGACTGTTTCCTGTGGTGCTAGTTCATTACCTGCTTGATCTAAATATTTGCTAACGACATCACCTCTAGGTGCACGTCTTGCATTTGAACTTAATGTTCCACCATTCACCGTAAGATTATGCTGTGAAGTCTTAGGTGCTTCATTATTAATTTGTGCTTTTGAGCGCTACAGGAAGGGTGTTATTTGTAACGGTCGAAGTATCCTTTACGATTATTGGTAAATCTGGTCCTAAACGATATTGTGCCGCAATATTTTCGTCATCCATACTAATAATTTGAACGACCACCTTTGTTGGTTCAATTGAAAGAATCTTTGTCTTTACCTTCTTCTTAGGGAAGAATACTACACCATTTCCATTTGCACGTGTGGCTGCTGTATCAGCTGTCATAAAGCGGAAGTTTTGAGCATTTGCTTCTGTACCTACCGCAATACGTGTTGTATCGAATTCAACTTTTCCATCTGTTAGTTCATAAGTCAGAACATCACCTGGCTTTAGTGGTGCACTATCAGGGTTGTTACTGCCTGAGGAAAAACCACTTGGTGTTAGAGTTGCAGCACGAATTTCATCTGAGGAGTTTGTCTCTAAGTTGATTGTGCCATCCAACACCAAGAATGTTGAAACTTTATTTTGGAATGTACGCCCTGGAACGTTTTGTGAATTACTCGCTAGTTCTGTTCCATCATAGTAAAATCTTCGCTACACGGTTATGAGCTTGATTCTTAATAAAGTGATTCGAGCGAACATTTCCACCAATATCAAAGTTAACTTCATCATATTCACCATTGAAGGTAACAGTTAAGTATGTATTCTCAATATACTTATTGTCATAAGTTGGATTGATGACATCACTAAATGTATCAACATAGTGATCTTCATAATGTACGCTCAATTTACCAATTACTTTTTTGCACCCGTCGCATCTGTTGTAGTAACATCAAGCCCATTTAATGGGTTAATATTGATGTTTTCAAAGTCATAGCGAATGGTATCGCCCGCATGAACTTGACCTGTTACTTCAGCGTGGATATTAAATTGGATCTGTGATGAGTAGTCGTTTGCTTGGGATGTCTGTATCGTAGCGGTGTTTGTTACAGTGAAATCCCGGTGCCGCATTAACATGAATTCACTGTATGAAACAACATATCCTATCGCAAGCACTAGGGCACTTAGCGTGCGGATTAGATTTTTTGCTTTCATTGCTATCTCCTTACGTATCTGATTGATTGAAACTGTTGTGTAAATCTTTTTTGATTCTTACAAATTCTTCCATTCGTAATCATCTACATACTTGGTATGTACAGCATTTTTTGCATGAAGAAAAAATGTTTACATATATACACATTTATCATAGCCGAACATAAATAAAATAATACTTGATTCACATCACAAAAAGTCATTCTTAATAGTTACTTAATAATTAATGTCATATCTAAATACAAAATATGAAAAGGTGATTCACAACATATATGAATCACCTTGTATTCGTTTCACGAATATTGATACTTTCTACTATTCTTGTGCTGACTTGATAAAGTTACGCATTTGTTCTTCAGATACATAGCCTGGTACATATCCTAAGAATTCGCCAGATGGTCGAACAACATAAGTTGTTGGATAACCACTAACCTTATACGTTCTTGTCATCTCTAAAGTTGTGTCATAAAGAATTGTAAAGTTATATCCCTTCTTCTTCATGTACGCTTCAACATCAGAGACAGTACCCTCACCATTAAGGCCAGGAGCCGCAATCATGAGTACCTGAACATCATCCTTCATCTCATCATTAATCTTCTGTAAACTACCAAATTCTTCGTTACAGTAATGGCACCATGTAGCAAAGAAGTTCATGACAATTGTCTTTCCCTTGTAATCGCTGAGATTATGAACATTACCTTCACCATCTACTAACGCGAAGTTATACTTTTCAATTGCAGTTTGGGAAGATGAATCTGAATTTTCTTTTGAAGATGTATCTTCCTTGTTTGAAGTATCTTCTTTTGTAGAAGTATCTTCCTTTGATTTGGAATCATCTACTGTTGTTGTTTCAGCTGGTGCTGAGGAACCGCTGTTTTGTAGAACATTCATTGTGCTGAAACCACGGAATAACATAAAGCATCCCATTGCCAAGACAAGAACTCCACTTGCGATGCCTGTATACTTCACAACATTCTTATTACGTTTGATTAGATTCAATATTTCTTCTGTAAAGAATCCAATGAGTAAGAAGATAACGATGAATCCTAACGCATAGGACGCAATATATAGCCAACCAAGTCCGTTTGTAGCAGTAGATGCTAGTAAGATTGCTTGTGCCAATAATGGACCTACGCATGGAGACCATGCAAAACTAAACACAAATCCCAACGCAAATGCTTTGAAGAAAGTCATTCCACCTTCTACACGCATTGTCTTTTGGTGTGTCTGATTCAAGAAAGGAATATTGATAATGTGTAGATTTGCTAGACCAAGGATGACCAGTAATACACCACCTGCAATTTGAAACTGCAATGTGTATTGCTTGAATACAGCTGCTAGTGCACTAGATCCAAGTCCTGCAATCACGAACACTGTCGAGATTCCTAAGACAAAGCCGATTGTTAGAATAAGTGTTTTCATTCGATCATAACGTACCTGTCCATTTTCGTCTGTCATCATGGAACCCTTTGTTAGGTAGCCAATGTATAACGGAACAAGTGGAAGAATACATGGTGAGAAGAATGATAATAATCCCTTCTAAAAATAGACCGCCAAGAGTAATAATTTCTTTCATAATACCGCCGTTCTAAGCTATAAAGCGTGTAATGCAAAGAATCAGGACGATCATTCCGAGAATAATACGATATATGCCAAATACCTTAAAGTCATTCTTACGAATGTAGTTCATTAAGGTACGAATCGCAATAATTGAAACGATAAACGAAACCACTGTACCAATCAGTAAAATCATGAGTGGCCAAAAGCCGAATGAGAAGTCTGCTTTGATAATCTTTAAAAGGCTTGCACCAAACATTGCTGGAATTGCCATAAAGAATGAGAACTCTGCAGCTGTTGCACGATTAAATCCTAATAAAGTTGCACCAAAGATTGTACTTCCAGAACGACTAGTTCCTGGAACCAAAGCCAAAATCTGGAACATACCAACACCGAAGGCTTTCTTAGGTGTGATTTGACTAACATGTTCAACTGTAAACTTCTTTTCTCTATTCTCCATCCAAATAAACAAGATACCGTAGAGAATCAAAGTAATACCGATGATATATGGTGCACTCATCACATCGTCAATCCAATCATTCAGTAACATTCCTGCTACTAATGGAATGGATGCCACGATAACCATCAGCCATGTATGGTAGATATTCTTTTTCTTAGGCTCTGATACGTTTTTGCCGAGTGGGCATAAACGCTTCCAATACAAAAGCAGTACAGACAAAATACTACCGAACTGAATCACGACCTTGTATACATCCCAGAAGGCTTTGTTTTTTGCAGGATCCGTAAAGACATTCAAAGGCATAAACGTCTGTAATAAAATTAAATGACCTGTTGAACTGATAGGTAGAAACTCTGTCACACCTTGTACAATTCCAAAAATTACAGATTTAATAATATTTAAGATAATATCCATTTTTGTTAACCTTCTTAGTCGTGATTGATACGATCAGCTCGTACTAAGTCTAACTTAATTTGTTTGATACGTTTCGCAAATGCGCGTAAATCTTTCATTCGCCACATCCAGTTTGGAGCACCTACGCTACCAGGCATATTTAAGCGTGCTTGGCTTCCAGCATGGATCCAGTCTGACATCGGAATAATTACCATGTCCGCATTACTATCCAACGAATAGTCAATCACATCATCGACGAAGCTATGCTTGCGATATCCGTGTTTCCATAGGTATTGACGCATCTTTCTTCTTAAAGAAGCAGGTTGTTTGCAGTACCAGGAATATGTCGTATCGTTGTCATGAGTCCCAGTATATACCAATAGATGCGTTTTATCTTCTTTCCATGCCCTCAGGGTCAAATGTAAATTGAACAATACGCATACCTCTAAACTTATAGTGATCTCTTAATTCCAGTACTTCTGGACGTAAATCTCCCAAATCTTCCGCAACGATAGTAAGGTTTGGATATTGTTTGAATAATGTATCAAATAACTCATATCCAGGTGCTTCAATCCACTCACCTTCAATCGCGGTTGGACAATCTGCTGGAATCTTCCAATATGTATCAAAGGCACGGAAGTGATCAACTCTAACAACATCGAACATCTCTCCCATGTATGACATACGCTCAATCCAGAATGTGAACTTATCCTTCTTCATAAAGTCCCAGTCATAGATAGGATTGCCCCATCTTTGTCCTGTCGCTGAGAAGTAATCTGGTGGAACACCAGCGATAAACGTTGGTCTACCATCTTGATCTAATAAGAAGTTTTCACGATGTGCCCAAACATCTGCAGAATCTAGTCCTACATAGAATGGGATATCACCCACCATTTGAATCCCTAAACTATTTGCATACTTTTTAAGTGCATGCCACTGTTGGTACAACACAAACTGCAAGAACATCTGATATGCAATTTCATCGTCATACTTTGATAAATCTAATTTCTGATTGATCGGATAATCTTTCTGTTCTGCATCCCACTCAATCCAAGGTCTTAAGTTATTCGCAACTTTAAAAGTCTTAAAGATTGCATACTCTTTTACCCAAGGTTTCTTGATAAAAGATTCATATGCCTCATCCTTTTCAAACTTCTGATAGGCACGACGCAAGTACTTATCATGATACTGGCGAACTTCCTCATACTGAATCGCATCATCGTTACGATGATAGGAAGGTACCTTCTCTAATAAACCTTGTTGTGCTAAAACATCTAATGATATATAGAGCTCATCAACCGCATAAGATGAATACGGCTGATAAGGTGAATTTCCATATCCTAAAGGGTTTAGTGGCAATAGCTGCCAAATGCCCAGACCCGACTGGTGCATCATCTTTACAAAATCATATGCTTCTTTTCCAAAAGTACCACATCCGTGGCGGCCAGGCAGAGATGCGACTGGCATTAAAATTCCTGCTTTTCTCATATTACTATTCATTTAACTCCGCTTTCAGTTTTAAATATTAACCCATGACGTAATATTTTTCCATGTCAAGTGAATGGAATTCACTTTTTTCTCATTTATGGTATAGTTGTCTATGGTCTTAATTATTTTGATAAAGGAGATACTCATGACATTAGAGAAAAAACTTGAGTCAAGCTTGAAAAAGCAGATTAAAAATGCCACTGACAGAGAACTTTATGATGCGATTGTTGCTATCGTAAAGGAAGAACAAGATCAAGTTAAGAAGATTACAGGTGAAAAGAAGTTGTACTACATCAGTGCAGAATTCCTCATCGGTAAACAGTTAGGTAAGAACTTAATTAACTTAGGTCTATATGATGAATTAGCAAAGTTATTATCTAAGAATGGCAAGTCCATCCGTACAGTTGAAAGTTTTGAAAAGGAACCTTCACTTGGTAACGGTGGTCTAGGTCGTTTAGCATGCTTGCTTCTTAGATTCCATCGCTACATTAAACTTACAAGGTGATGGTGTTGGTTTAAATTACCACCTTGGTTTATTCCGTCAGGAATTCAAAGACAGAAAAGCAACATGAAATTCCAGATGAATGGTTATACGGTTCTACAGTATTACGTGATACAGATGTATCCTTCCCAGTTGAACTTGCTGGTAAGACATACTACTCACATATGTATGACTTAGATATCATCGGATATAAGACAAACAAGAATACATTACACTTATTTGACTTAGATACTGTTGATGAATCTATCGTTCATGATGGCACAAAGTTCGATAAGAAGAATATCGATAAGAACTTAACACTATTCCTCTATCCAGATGATAGTGATAAAGATGGTCAGTTATTACGTATTTACCAACAGTACTTCATGGTAAGTAACGCTGCTCAATTAATTATCAAGGAAGAAAAAGAAAAGGGACACAGCCTCAACGATTTAGATAAGTATGTTTCTATTCAAATCAATGATACTCACCCTTCTATGGTGATTCCTGAATTAATTCGTTTATTGATGAATGAAGGTATCTACATCTCCGTAGAGCAGCAGATATTGTCGCTAATACATGCATATACAAACCACACAATTCTTGCGGAAGCGTTAGAAAAAGTGGCCTCTAGATTATCTACAGGAAGTTGTACCACAACTTGTTCCAATTATCGGTGGATTAGATTATGCCGCAAATATCGCCTTCAAGGGTGATAAGGAATTAACAATCATCGATGATAGTCACCGTGTACATATGGCAAGAATGGACATGCATTTTAGTAATTCTATCAATGGTGTAGCAGCACTTCATACAGAAATTCTAAAACACCAAGAATTAAAGCCATTCTATAACATTTACCACTCTAAGTTTAACAACAAGACAAACGGTATCACATTCCGTAGATGGATCATGCATTGCAACCCAGATCTTGCAAATTACATCGATACATTAATCGGTGATGCATGGCGTAAGGATGCTAGTAAGTTAGAAGACTTATTAAAGTATATTAACGATACAGCAGTACTACAGAAGTTAGATGATATCAAGTACACAAATAAAGTACGTCTTGCGGATATGATTAAGAAGGAAGAAGGAATTGAAATCAATCCAAGTTCTATCTTCGATATCCAAGTGAAACGTCTACATGAGTACAAGCGTCAACAGATGAACGCATTGTGGGTAATCTATAAGTACCTACAGATCAAGGCAGGTCAAAAGCCAGCTCGTCCTATTACCGTAATCTTTGGTGCAAAAGCAGCACCTGCATACATCATGGCAAAGAACATCATTCACTTGATTATTTGCTTACAAGACTTAATTAAGAACGACCCAGAAGTAAGTCCATACCTCAAGGTTGTTATGTTACAAAACTACAACGTAACAAAGGCAGAAACAGTTATTCCTGCATGTGATATCTCAGAACAAATTTCTCTAGCTTCTAAGGAAGCTTCCGGTACAGGTAACATGAAGTTCATGTTAAATGGTGCTATCACATTAGGTACAAATGACGGTGCTAACGTTGAAATCGGTGAATTAGTAGGTAAAGATAACATCTATACATTCGGACGTTCATCCGATGATGTAATCAAGCTCTATGAAACAAGTGGTTACCACGCAGCTGATTACTACAATAATAGCCAACTCATTCATGCATGTGTAGACTTCATCACAAGTCCTGAACTAATTAAGTTAGGCGACAAGCAGATGTTATCTGACTTACGTGATAACTTAATCAACAAGGACTGGTTCATGACATTACTTGACCTTGAAGACTACTGCAGAAGTGAAAGATCAAGTACTAGCTGATTATGAAAATCGTCTAGAATGGAAGAAGAAGTCATTAGTAAATATTGCTAAGAGTGGATTCTTCTCAAGTGATCGTACAATCTTAGACTACAACCGCGATATCTGGCACTTAAAATAGGAGGTTACCATGATCGTAATCGAAATGAACAACGGCAAAGTCATCAAGTTAGAACTTGATGAAACAGCTGCCCCAAAGACAGTTGCAAACTTCAACAAACTTGTTAGTGAAGGTTTCTATGATGGATTATCATTCCATCGTATCATCCCTGGATTCATGATCCAAGGCGGTGATCCTGTCGGAAATGGAACAGGTGGTTCCAAGGAAAACATCGTTGGTGAGTTTGCTTCAAATGGAGTTAACAATCCAATCAAGCATACTCGTGGTGTTATTTCCATGGCTCGTTCAATGGATCCAAACTCCGCAAGTTCCCAGTTCTTCATCATGCATGCAGATGCTCCACACTTAGATGGAAACTACGCTGCATTCGGTCATGTTGTAGAAGGTTTAGAAGTAGTTGATGAGATTGCAAATACTCCAACAGATTTCCGTGATAAACCAACAACTCCTGTTATCATCAAGCGTGCATACATCGCTTAAACAATAAAACCTGTGTAATCAAATACGCAGGTTTTATTTTATCATCATGCATAAAAAAAGAGCGGTTATCCCGCTCATAAAATTACTTAACTAAGTCCTTTAAAGTCTTGCTAGCCTTGAACTTTGGAGCCTTAGTAGCCTTGATCTTAATCTTTTCGCCTGTAGCTGGGTTTAAACCAGTACGAGCCTTCTTCTTAACTACTGTGAACTTACCAAAGCCATTTAATGAAACTTCGCCACCCTTCTTGATTGTTGTAGCGATTTCATCAAATACGTAATTAACTGCTTCTCCAGCAGCCTTCTTTGTTAAACCGTATTTTTCTGCTAAATCATCTGCTAATGTCTTCTTTGTAACGACTTTTACTGTTGCCATGCTTATGGCCTCTCTTTTATTTTTGATAATTTTTATTGTAATTGATTTTTATGTATTTTCAACCTTTGAATCTTAAAAAACTGTTTATTTATGCATGTTTTTCGCATTTTTGATATGAAATTGTTTATTTTTACAAAAAAAGAAGGCAAATTGCCCTCTTTTTAATTACTTAGCTGCCTTCTTTAAAGCTTCCTTAGCTGCTTCAATGATTGCTTTAGAAGTAAGTGTTGCACCAGAAACTGTGTCTACTTCAGCCTTGTTCTGCTTAACGATAGCTGCTGGAACTTCTTCTAAAGCGCCATCAGCGATACCAGCTGTTTCCTTGTGGTCCTTAACTTCTACCTTTTCAATCTTTGAATCTGAAACTGTAACTGCAACTGTAACGTCGCCATTACGTCCTTCAGCTGTTGCTTCATATGTACCGGCGTTGTAAATAGCCTTTGATCCGCAACCTGCTAATGAAAGGATTGTAGCTGCTGCTAAAATGCTCTTAACTAATTTCATGTTCATTTTCTCCTTTAGTCAAATGTATTATACATAATTCTTGATATTTTTGGTATCCATTTATTCTTTTTACATAAATTAATCCTGCATAATCAGTTGATGATCACCAGTATGATAATCGATTTTTATATTCTGCTGCACGTTATAACAGAACACGTTGAAGCAGATTCCTTCTCCACCATCCTCTATCGAACGTGCTTCAATTAACACGCCTGTTGCCACTAGATTATCTCCTTCAAAGATTGGTGTACATCGATACAGCACATGGTTTCCTGTTCGTAAGATATACCAGGCTGTCTTATCCTCAAACGGCTGCATCCCTTCCACATTCATATAACGAGTACCAGTTATCAAATTCTGTACATTTGCATTTTCACCACTTAATTCATACGCAATCAAATGACAACGATTATACAAATATTTTCCATCAATAAAATCATACTTGGCTAAATGCCAGCCAGTTGGTTTTACCATCGATATTGACCCACGCTTCTCCGTCGGCATTATATCAATGCCTATCATCGCCATCGCTGGACCACAGCGACCAAGATAATCTAATTCACTATACGATTCGTATTCATCGCTCTTTAATTCTTCTTCTGTAAAGAATGGGATATTATGATTCACCTCTACGTATGGCGATGACGTATATGCTGGAATATCCGACATTGAAAATGACGCATCACGATTCACTGGAATCGCAGAAAAGAATGCTTCCCATATCATCACTGTCGATAATACTAATAAAAGCAGTGATGACAGAATCGGTTTACGATATCGACGAAAAGACTTATGGTAAATCATCTTTGTAATGCATATCACTAGATATGCAAATACCAAAAGAAATAATCCAATTGATAGATATTTTATAAATGACTGCTGGTTATACATACTTGTATTATACACGCATCTATCATCACACTTTAAAAAAAGCGAGAATTCTCGCTTATAAACTCTGTAATACTTGGAAGACTAGATTTGCACAATGCTCAGCTGCCTGTGCTTCAAAATCCTCATAAGATATCGTACTTTCTTCATCTGCTTTATCAGAGATTGCACGTACAATTACAAATGGAATGTGATAGTCCGTCGCAACATGCGCAATTGCACAACCTTCCATCTCACAGCACTTCGCACCAAAGTTTAGAAATAATCCAATCTTTCTTTTCTTTTTGTCCTACAAAGATATCACCACTGGCAACACGTCCTTCAAAGACTTGAATTTCTGGAGCGACCTTTTGAATACTATCAACAACCAACTTACGTAGAGTTTCATCTGCAGTAAAAGAGATTGTCTTTCTACCAGGTACCACCCTGCAGGATAACCAAATGGTTCTACACGAAAATCATGATATACCGCATCGGTAGAAACAACGATATCTCCAATATTAATTTGATTATCCAAAGATCCTGCAATACCTGTATTTAGAATATGTGTAACATCATACTTTACACACATGGTTGTAGCACAAATTGCGGCATTTACTTTACCAATGCCACATCTTGCGACAACAACTTCTGTATCACCAATTTTTCCCAAACAATATGTGTTATCTCCGACTTCTTCAATCTTATCGATTGTCATGCGTTCTTTGATAGATGTCACTTCCACATCCATCGCACCAATAATACCTACTCTCATCATTCTGCGTACACGAGGTGTGCCTCGTCAATCTCCTTTACTGTATTCTCTAAATAACGATTAGCACGATACTTTGCCATCGGTAAATTCTGGTCTAAATAGTTACCACAGTCACGTGCTTCTGCACCAGGGATAGCTCCCTCAAAGTCACGTACATATTCGAATAATCCTTTTACAAGTGGAACGATTTCCTTCGAAGTTAAATCCCCTTCGCACAGCAAATAGAAACCTGTACGACAACCCATCGGACCAAAATAGACAATGCGATTTTTCCAAATAGGATCATTTCTTAGATACGTAGCTCCCAAGTGCTCTATTGTATGCATTTCTGCAGTATTCATCACCGGTTCTTTGTTCGGTGTTGTCATTCTTAAATCAAATGTCGTAATTGTCACATCATTAAAATGATCTTGACGAGACACATATATACCAGATTCTAAAATTAGATGATTGACTGTAAAACTAGCAATTTTTTCCATAATAGCCCTCTTCTATTCTATATAAGGTTATATCATACTTAAAAACTTAATGGGAAACTTTCCATAGTCTAAGATATAATAGACTCATGAAGAAATTAATGACAAGATTATTCGCAATTACATGTGCACTATTGATTGCCTTAACAACACTATTACCAGTTAGCGCTAGAGAAGATGATTTTGATTTAGGTAGAAACCTTTATAGTACAAACTATATCTTTCTAGATGCAGATACAGGACAAGTTCTAGACGCAAAGAAACAGGATGAACAAATTAGTATCGCATCTCTTACAAAGATGATGACTGTACTTCTAGCAATCGAAAACAGTTCTTCACTCAATGAAAACATCACGATTACAGATGAAATGCTTGCAGGGCTATATGAAGAACAAGCAAGTGTTGCAGGATATATCAGTGGTGATGTGGCCTACTTTACTAGACCTATGTTACGCTGCCGCTGTTCCATCTGCAGCAGATGCCGCAAACGCACTTGCATTACAGATTGGTGGTAGCTTTGAAAAGTTCTATCAGATGATGAATGATAAAGCAGCAGAATTAGGAATGAATCACACTGTCTTCAAGAGTGCACATGGTCTTGACCGTGATGGCCAATATTCTACGGTTGAGGATATGTCAAAGTTATTACGTTATGCATTACAAAATCCAACCTTTCAAAGAGATCTTCTCCACAAAGGAATATACAACCCAAGCCACAACCTATTATCCATTTGGAATCCCACTTGCTAGTACGATTTGGGCTTATGCGGATACATACGGATATGATTTAACAAATCTATCTGGTGGTAAGACTGGTTATACATTACAAGCCGGTAGATGTATCGCCTATTGGGCAACTGTCAATGATATGAATATCATTGCCGTAACAGCTGGCGCAAGCACTAACGTGGAACAATACTCCAACTTAAGCGATGCACAAACTTCCTTAAAGAATTTATCTTCTTGGCAGAAGAAAACAATTCTGAAAAAGCCAATGATGTTGTTTCAACAATTGAATATAAATCATTCATGCATACCGCAAATATCGACGTAAAGATGGATAAAGATATTACACTCGATTTACCTGCAAATGTAGAATGTACATATGAAATTGATTTACCAAAGAAATTCTCAGCAGAACTATACGACCAAAATATTCAGGCCACAATTACATTTACAGCTGATAATAAAGTCATCTACACAAAAACAATCAGTATCACACTACCACGAGAAAAGAATATATTCGGAAGAATCATTCTACATCTACAGAACTTTATAAAAGGTTGATTGCAGTGACAATCAACCTTTTCGATTTCCTATTCCATCTTTCACTTCAATGATGCGATCACAATATGTTAGTGTAGATAAATCGATGTGAAATCGTCAGAATCATCTTATCTTTAAATTCCTTCTCTAATGTATAGAGCAGTTCTTTCTCATGCAATACATCTAGAGCACTCGTAGGCTCATCTAAGATAATTACATCAGGTTGTTTTAACATGATACGTGCTAAACCAATACGCTGTCTTTCACCACCTGAAACACGCAAGCTCATCTGCCCCATATGTGTATCATATCCTTCTGCTAAACTCATGATAAAGTCATCAATCCCAGCTCTTTTCGCTGCTAGACGAATTTCATCCAATGTAGCGTCTGGTTTTGCGATAGCGATATTTCCAGCAATCGTATCGTTAAATAGATAGGTATCCTGCTCTAATACTGCAATATGACGATGTAATTCTTCAAATGAGAATTGGTCTAAAGAGATACCATTGATACGAATATCCCCAGTTTGAATCGGATAATATCTTAACAACAATCTTAAAAGTGTTGATTTACCAGAACCACTTTCCCCGATAATACCGATATGTTCGTGGTTCTGTATGGATAAATGAAACTGCTTTAAAATCTTGCGATTTGTCTTTGGATATGTAAATGAGACATCTTCAAAATCAATACGTTCGACGTGATCAATCTTCACGGATTCACTTGGATCAATTGTCATTGGATTTGCGTCTTCGATTAAGAAGATTCTCTCTGCTGCCGCAAAAGCCTCCAGTAAATGAGAAACAACAAATGTAAGTGAGAATGTAGAAGAGAATGATGCAGTCGCAATAAATGAAATTAAAATCGTACCAACTGGATTTCCAATTCCATTCGAAAGTAAATACGCAGCCACAATCAAAATCATGATTCTACCCAAATAGACAAAGAAATTTGGGGCAGAAGATAATGCTTGTTTATGCATGGTCATCACATGCATGTCCTTGTTAACTTGATTGTTATACTCCATCACCTTTGTAATCTTCGTATCTTGGGCATTATAAATTTGAATATCCTTTATCGCATATATGTTTTCAAGAATCGCTGCCTTTAGTTTACCCAAGTCTTTACGATATTCTTTGCCAATTCCTCTTCCTAAATACAATCCAACAAGTAGGAATCATCACACTATCATAAGATATACAGGAATGATACATACTGCATACAAAGGGTTAAATTGTAATGCGATGAGAATCGTTGTGACTGGCAAGAGTATAACCGTAAACATTGGCCCAATTATATGGGCAAAGAAGTATTCTAGGGTTTCAATATCACCTACCGCAATGTTAATCACATCACCTATCTTTTGATCAATGAGATATGCAGGTGCTAAGCGATTGATAGATTTAAATAAATCTACACGCATCTTTGCCAGAATACCATACGCACCTAGATGCGAGAATACACCCTCTAAATATCGACAGACTGCGATTAAAAGACCACATACTAACATCATGCATGCATAAAACCATACATTACCATCTGTCATAATATCTGCAGCCCTCATAATCCAAAGTGCACCAAATCCCATGACACCCATATGGGATAGATTACCAATAATACTAGCTAGCGTGGATATGGTAAGATATTTTGCGATTGGTTTTGCTTTCTTGATTAATCTTGATACTAGAACTGGAATTGAATATGCATATTTTTCATGCTTGTACCTCCAGTTTATTTTGTTCTTCTACAAGTTCTCGATAGAGTCCATGATTCTGCATAAGTTCATCATGATTACCTATTTCTTCCACAATACCTGCACGTAATACAATGATTTGATCTGCATTTCGTATCGCAGATAGACGATGTGAAATGATAATGAGTGTACGCTTCTTTGATAAGTTATCAATACAATCCCATATTATTTTTTCACTTTCAGGATCAACTGCAGAAGTCGCTTCATCAAAGATGATATACTCGCATCTGTTAATAGTGCCCTGGCAATACCCATCATCTGCTTTTGACCACCAGATAGATTTGAACCAGATTCACTTACCATCGTATCTAAGCCATCTTTCGGCATTCTTTGTATATGCTTATCAAAGGCTAACTTCATGTAGCACTTGCCAAAGTTGTTCATCACTTGCGGATGGATTTGCAGCAAATAGATTATTTCGAATTGTATCATTAAATAAATTCACTGTTTGAGGAACCATTACAATATATTTCCCAATTTGTTCACGATTCATGCATGCATAATCTGTTCCATTAAGGTATACAGCTCCACTTGAAGGATAGATAAACTTCATTAACATTGATGCAACCGTGCTCTTCCCACAACCTGATAATCCTACGAGTGCAGTTGTCTTTGATTTTTCAATTTTAATATTTATATGATGTAATACTTCTTTTCTACCTTCGTATGAAAAAGAAACATCCTTTAACAGAATACCTTCTTGATAGTCGTTTTGTTTTTCAGCTTGTTTTATTTTTCACTGATTCTACTGCAAGAATTTCTTCTGCACGGGTTGCGGCTAGAAAAACAGCTAAGTGCATCATGTGTTGCGGACATCAATTGACGAATTGAACCAAAATAACTATATCCCAACAATAAAATCATTAGCACACTGCTTAGATCCATTGTTTTATTTGTTAACGCATTTATCGCAATGAATACACAGAGAAATAATGTAATGTAGATGATACCTTCGGTTACTAGGAATGATGTGAAATTAACCTTCATGAACTCATTAATTTGACGATTCAAATAGTCAGCTTTTTCTCCTAATACTTCCGCATGTTTATCTGATTGATCAAATAACTTTAGTGTTGAAAGCCCACGAATACTATCGAGGTAATACCCTGTCATATCTTCCAGTGATTTCCAATACGATTTTCTAAGTTTCTCAATCCGATAACGGAATACATTATGTAATGGTAATAGTACAAAAGATACTACAAGTAGTATGCATGCGATTAAGATTGAACTTGGATATATCTTTGTAAACAAGTATATTGGCGCAATCACACTAAAGATTAAACTTGGCAAGTAAACGCTAAAGTAAACTTGCATCTGTTCTACACCATCAACAGCTGATGTAATTGCGGAATTTGGGCCAATCTTTTCAATATAACCAGCATCAAGCGACATCGTTTTTGTAAATAACTTCTGACGAATAGATGAACGTGCTGCCGCTTGTGCACGGTATTCTAATTCTCCTTGAATCAATTGAAAGACAAAAATTAGTATTGATACAATAATAATCTGAATGACAACGCTACGTATTTCGTCATGCGTGAATGATGGACTCATCATATTTCCCAAGAAATATGAAATACTACTTGCGAAGTTTGTTATCATCACAAGCGAACATACACGTATCACTACTAGTGAAACAATCCATATCCAAAGACCTTTTGTCATTTTTAGTAAGGTTTTATCAAGTAATAACATTCTACCTCCTGGTCTACTTAAAAAAGGAATCTTTGATAGATTCCTTATCAAAACTATTTAGCAGCTTCAAATACTTTACGCACTTGTTCCTTGCATTCTTCATACTTTTCGAATAAATGCGCTTCATAGATTTTCTGATCACCAATCCACATACATGGAACTGCGTGATAATCATACTTTTCAATGATTTCAGGATGTTCATTTTCCTCAATCATATCGATTTCAATGTTGTTGTATTCTGGATTCTCTGCTCTTAGCTCTTTGATTGCCTTATTTGCATTTGTGCAATATGGGCAAGAATTGAGATGGAAATAAGCAATTTTCTTCATATCATTTACCTCTATGTACCTATTTTACTATTTTTTGTTTAATTTTATAGCGAAATGCTTTTAGTTTGTATTACGTTCGATACGTGTACTATTCATCTTAGAGAAGATAATTGTCTGCGCTTTATATAGTCCTGAATAGCCAGAAACAATATAACTAATTGCGACCGCAATTAATAAGAATGAACTTGCTTGGAAGTTGAATAATTCAAAACCAATTAGCAATGATGCGATTGGACAGTTCGTAACTCCACAGAATACCGCAACCATACCTACTTCAGCCCATAAACCAGCAGGTAACCCAAAGATTGTACCAAATGCACTACCAAGTGTAGCACCGATAATCAAGGATGGAATAATTTCGCCACCCTTGTATCCAGATGAGAGCGTAACTGATGTAAAAAGTATCTTGAGTAGGAATGCATAGAGAGGAACATTCCCCTCTAATGAACGTTCAATCATATGTGCACCAACACCATTGTAATCTTGATTACCTACTAACAGTGTTAATACGATGATCATCACAGCACCTACAATTGCACGTACATATGCATTTTCAATCATCGCAAATATATGGTGTGTCTTATGCAAACTATATACAAATAAGCGGCTGACTAAGCCAGCTAAAAGTGATAGAACAATTACTGCAATCGCTGTAATTGCATCTAAGTTAGGAACTGTTCCTATATGATGCATCGGCTCTACAAGATTCAATGCAGTCGCAACGCTATGTCCAATTAATGATGCGATAGCACATGGAAGTAATGCCGCGTATTGCATATATCCTACATGTACAACTTCAAGTGGGAAAATAGCCGCTGTTAGTGGTGTGCCGAATAAAGCTGAGAAACAACCAGACATACCAGCCATGATTAATGTTTTTTTATCCTCTTCTTTTAAATGAAGTGTCTTTGATACAAAACTACCAACGCTACCGCCAATCTGTAGTGCTGCACCCTCACGTCCAGCAGAACCGCCAAACAAGTGTGTAATAACAGAAGAAATAAAGATGAGTGGTCCAACACGCACAGGTAAATGTGGTTCAGAGTGAATCGAATTGATTACCAAGTCTGTTCCTGCGTCTTTATATTTTGCGAGTTGATATAGCAGCACGATAATGACACCACCGAGTGGTAGAAAATAGATTAGCCATGGGTATTGTACTCTTAGCTCAATGACACTATTTACACTCACAGTAAATAAGGTGCCGATAGCACCTGCACCAAGTCCAACAATTGCTGCATATATCAGAATGCGTATAAAGTCTATACTTTGCTTAAGATCTAACTTCTTCTCATTCGTATTTGTCATAACTTACTCCTTCTTTTGTACCATACTATAACAGATTTATTTTCAGATTGTAAAACCGTATTAATGATACAACCAATCCATTCAAAAAGTATGTATGAATTTTATTTTCCATACATACTCTTTTGTAATTATTCCTGTAATGCATTTACGATTTCATCTGCGACATATTTTCCAGATACAAATGCCCATGCAAGAGCTGAACCCCCTGGCATCTTTTCGCCAAATACATTTCCTGCAATACTACCTACCGCAAAGACATTTGTCTTCGCTTGTCCACTACCATCTAATAGATTCAAGTGATCGTCCACCTTTAAACCACCTGTTGTCTCATAGCGATATTTATTGAGCGGAATAATGCATGTTGGTTTTTCCGGATCTATCTTACCAATCACATTAGTATTTAAAGCCTCTATTTCAAAGTTATGATAATTAATTGTTTCTAATAATTTCTGAGCATCCAAGTCTGCAGAAACCGCAGCTTCACTTAGTGTTTCACCACTGAATGGCACAATAGCGTACATAGACTGTAAATACTTTTCTTCTGTTTTTGTAATTGTCGCAGTGGAAAGTAATTTTTTCTTCCACTCTTGGTATACGTCCTCATTCATTACGAGATAGGAAGTCGCATTATTCTGGTTGTGAATTGCTTCTGAGATTTGGTTATACGGTTCTGTTTCATCGATGAAAACGTTCCCCAGTATTGTTAACTAATACAACGCCTTTGGAAAGAATCGATTTTGTCGCAAGATAGGCATCTAGCGTAATATCACGAACAGTATATCCCAAATAGTTATATACAACCGAACCATCCTCTATCTGATAAGGATGTTCTTCATCTTTTGCTAACGCTAATGCATCACCTGTATTAGTAGTAAGGCCTAAGTAAGAAGAGTTATGATCGCGATCTGGAATCTGATTTTAGATTTCCTGCAGAAGTACCTGTTGCGAGAACAACATACTTTGATGTTGTTTCAATAATATCCCCATTCGATTTTTTGGCTCTAACTCCGATGATTTTGCCTTCTTCATCATAACGTAATCCAATGATACCTGTATTTGTATGAACACTAGAACCAGATACTTCCACTTCTTTTTGGAGTAACTCATCAATTTCACCACTTGATTCATCATATAACATGACCGAATTGAGGGCTAAACCATCTGTATGAATGTATCCTGTCTTCTTATCAAAGGTAATACCCAAAATCTTAGACTGCCAATCTACCGTTTCCCCAATTTTATTTTCAAATAATTGTGTTAACGTAGGACTGTTTGTTTGATTTGTATAAGGCGTAATATCTTCTGCTAATGTTTCCGCAGAATCAATGTCCTCGAGATTTAACTTTGTGGAACCTGCTACAATTTGACCACTATTTGCATAGTATCTTAAGGAGCCACCAATCTCACTATCCTTTTCAATCAAGGTCGTCTTATAGCCTTTTTCCTGCAATCGTAATACAGTTGCGATACCTGCTGCACCACCACCCACAACTGTCACATCTGTATCTTCTTGAATAATCTTTTCTTTATTCTTACCTGTACAATCCTTCTGCCACTCCTCGACATTACCATTAGCAGCAGTAATTGCGTTACCAATCGCTTCGAGTACTGCTTTCGAAGTCTGGGTAGCACCCGTAGAAATATCAACATTTAAAGACTGCTCATTGATTACATATTCTGGAATCTTATTTAACGGTGCATCGGATACTGCATCTGTTTCTTGTTCATCCGTTACAATAACATTGGTTAAAATGCCATTACGGAACGATACAGATACCGTTATATAGCCATTATAGCCAGTCCCGATTCCTGTATAGCTACCATCATTTACAGAATGAGTCATAGTTGACTCTTTCTTTGGTGTACAGCCAACCATGCCTATACCAAGTAATAAAGCTATACTAGTTTTACAAATTTTATCTTGTATATTCATAGAGTTATTATAGCATCTTATAATTATAGTGAAATATGTGATTCAACTACATCATTTATTCAGATAATGTTCACATAGTGTTCTTATTTCTTTAACATTTTCACTTTATAGTAATAACTGTAAACAGAAAGGAGGATATAGAAACAAAGTTACTAAAGAGTAGCTAGAATGTGCAGCAGTAATTAAAATTATTTCTAAATTCATAAATTTCCCCAATTTATAAAAATAATAATGAAGCTTTTATCAACCATCGTCTCACCGATGGTTATTTTATGTATAATACGACTTAAGGAGACAAGATATGAAATATCCTAAATTTATAAAAAGCAAGATGAGTACAATTAGGTGTCTGGCCCAAGTTCGGGCATCGGTAAGTTCGAAAAGAAATTCCACGTTCAATTGATAACTCGCATGCGTATAGCTACTACATGTACAAAAAGAAACCGCATCTGTTCGAAATGAAAAGTGAACTCAAAGCAATTCTTCAACCATTCGTGCAAAGGGTCGAAGGTTACTACTGACAAAGATGTAGATATGATTACGTTCCGCAACTGGAGGAGATTTTCGTTCTGATATCCTACCCTCATCTTAAATCCATCTATTATACAAGAAAAATATAAAGTGGACATGGGAGCTTCTGATCCAACAGGACTTAGCTGCATCCTATTAGTACATGAAGTATGATATCGCAACACTTTATGGAGAAAACAGCGTGATTATTACACAACACCTACTCCTGATTATTTGGAAGGAAATCTAGCTATATTAAAAGGTGATTTATCATACAAACAAATTATCCAAGACGTATGGAACAACCACCATTCTTTTTGATGATGATATTATCTGCGATAAAGAAAATATTTGGAAATTCCACATCTAATACGATTGATGTTGAAGGAAGATGTATTGGTGATGTATTGATGTACTAAAGATTTAATTGGCACACCACATGATGGTACATTAGATTTTATCGAACGTTATCGTAATGATGGTATTATTTGGCACTTGGATAACTTCGTGCAGCTGAATAGTGAAACACTCTATCGTACCTCTTTACAAATGAAGTATATGGGATGGTTTGAAGCAACCAAAAGCTATCGCATCGGGTAGAACATGTTTTGAATCCAATAGCACTCGCTTTAAGTTAGAGGATGCACTAAAACATGCATTACAAGATATAATTAGTTATTTATCGATACGGATATTGGACATATTGTACTACTGCATCACAATGATGAATGGCGCCATTTTACACTTGCAGTATGAAAATGGAAAAGCAGCACTGGTAATTCAAATCTATAATAGTGTCATACACCCTTTATTATATGCATATACTCTTTAAGATATTTGGTAAGTCTGAGTTGTAATAATACGATAGGTTTTTCAACTAGCTTTCCTGATTCAGGTGATTAAGATTGCTAGTAGCAATACTCTTCTCTAGCCTTATCAAAATAACGCAATACAACATCAACGTTATTACTCTTAGAAGTAAACACAACCCAGAGTTCTTCGCAGAAGATAGTACGTCAGATACGACTGCATTTATCTGTCCTGCATCGCAACTTTTCGCACATTTCATCCAAGGTAATCATTCCACGAAAAACTCGTCTCTATATATATAGGAACTTTAGATGTCCATCTCTTGCATCAGATGAAAACGCATCACGAATACTTGTATCATGTATGTACTTGTTTTAACTGCATGCCTATGCATACTTTAGAATATCATGTGGTTCCAGTATTAATTGTCTTGCTCAATGTCTTCTGTAACACTATCGCATGGTTCAGCGATAACTCTTTTCACTACCACGGATATGAACGATTGTACTACGTAATTCATTATATTCTTCACGTAGAGATTACGTTACAAGTATGACTCTACTTCGATTAGCATAACGAGCCATGCTGTGAAAACGGAACTGTACTTTGGTTGTTCTGTTAGTTCAGTCAATTTCTTTCACATTGTGCATGTTTAAAAACTCTCAGCATTTGTCATAGATATACCTTCTTTTACTTGATTTTACCTTCCAAAAGTTTCTAGAGCACTAGTCTGCACTCATATGATCGAGTCATCATCTGCTCACTGCCTGAACCTTCACTGTAATCTGCTTTCACCATGGTAGTTTGCACGTTCTTTCACGGATCTGTTTTCCAAATCTTCTTGCTTTTTGTAGACTTCTGTTAGTAGACGCTACAGAATCACCACCATATTCTTTTACAAGACGCATACATGGTACTATCTGTTAAGCCATCTGCCACATAAACCATCTTTGTAAGCGGAATATCGGACTTGGATCATTAGCAGGTGTGAGTCTCTTCGCATCATTTTCATCCCACACCTGTTTATTGATACGAAGATATAGGTCTTTTGTCGTATAGTTTTACATGCGTTACCATCTGCAAACCCATTTTCATCGTAGAAATAACTACATGCATAGATATGCTTTAAACTCATCTGCAACTCGTTACATTCTCAAATGATTTTTTCTATACCACTAGAGATGATGTAATGTTCTACTTCAAAAGCCTACCTCTACTCATACTTTGCTAATACTGCCGTTTAAACCAAGCATCTAACTGTTATACAAAACAATGCCTCTTTCCTACGCCTTCGAAATGGTTGTTTTGTAGGTGGCTGACCCATCTCCTCATACTTTGCGCGTATATATAGATATGCACTCAATCGTCATCCATATGGTGTTGTGTTTGGGTACCCATAGGCTTCTGGCCCAGAAAATCTTTTGGGTTAATCATAGCTCCAAAGATGGTATCAAGCTACATTCCTGCGCTGTCTTATCTCCACAGTGTTTTATCAAAATTCATATAAAACTCGCCGCCTTTTTGTCATGTGACCATTATACCACGCGTATGATCTCAAAGAATATGCTGGTTAGAACGAAAAGACAGGCTGTTTCTTTACAACTTCAGTTCCTGCTCACGTATTAGATTTGCTAAGAGTTTAGAATCAGTAGCTAGATAAGATTCCTCTTGCGTGAGCACCGTTAAATCTAATCATTACCACTCATGTCACGCGATATGATAATCTTGCTCTGAAATGCGCATCCGAAACCGCGATTGTAATATCAATTTCTATGCAAGGTTCCACCACCTACCGTGATTGGCTGTAGCTTCCTTTATCACCCAGCCACCTCACGGTATGCAGAGCTATAACGCACTAACAAGCGAGAGTCAATTGGGAAGAAGAGTGGTTCAGTGGGCACTGGAGTACTTTCAATCACACTCCTCGTTTTCATCTCACGCATGTGCCCTTCCATTAACTTTCTGGTAAACAAATTTTGCGAGAAGTTAAAAGAAATCTGGAAAAGCGAATATCGACAGAACCTTTCAATGACACCATCCCCGCATAGAGATGATGACACCATTGTTTTAGTGTTAACGCTCCATATCTCACTACGAGCAGTCGGTCACTCAAAGCCACTCCATCTGTCGCAAGACCAAAAGTGCTGCAATAGAAATCAACGAATCCATCTTGGAAACCGCTTGCTTTAAGCCATTCATTGCTAGGATATGTATTTCAACAAGTTCTGGTAACCTAGCATGTGCGCTGATTCCCCGAACAGAAATTCAACATCATTTTCACCAACGCTCTCAATGCTAAATTCAAGATTTTCGTTAGAAATAATCTTCAGCCGATGAGAGAAAACCTCTTATTTTATCGATAACCACATAGCAGTTACGACATACGAGATATTCTTAGCAGCACCACCCCTGGAATATCCTTAATGGCAGTATTCTTGATAGGTAACGCATGGCAATCATAATCTTTCACCATGTAATACCAGTAAAGTTCCATCTGGTGTAAACCATAAATTCAGAACCTTTTCAAATAGTGCTTTTAGGCATTGATCCAGTTTTCATTTGTACCAAAGATTAAGCGAATTTCTCTTTGTAAGTGGAATATTCATGAATTCGATTACCTTTAATGCAATCATGGCTGGTAAACTATAGCACTTCTTTATCACTTACACCACGACCATAGAACACCATCTTTTCTACCATTTTCATCGGATCACTGCTCCATCCATCTTTTGGCATTAGCGGTGCACGACGTCTAAAATGTCCGATAATACCAATCAGCTTTTTCCCCGGAGCCAATTTCACAACCAATATAGTTATCCAACCACTCAGAATGTCCATCTGCCTTCATCATTTCTAATGTTGCTTCAAAGCGACCTTTAGTCCCTTTCCAAACGGTATCTGGTTCTGGAGTTCCTTCCGAATATCTACATTAATTGATATAAGTTTTCAATCTACTTAATAGTTCTTCCTTATATCCATATACCACAGATTTCACATCCATGATCTCACTCTGCAATTCTTAATATATGTACTTTTATTTTATTACAGATTGATATATTAATCAACTGGACAATGATCAGAACCTCTGGTCTGACTCTCAAATATCAATGCATCTTGTACATTTGTTAGTAAGTAGACGCCGACTTTACTAAGAAATAACAACGCCAACCACCGCGTTTCTTTTCGCGCGGGGCCATGATAACTCCACCAAGAGAACTTCTTGTGTATCTGACAGAGCTCTCAAATGTATCACAGAAGCCTGAGCCTAGTACTTTTGTCATCGTCACATGTTCTTCACCGAGAAACCGTGATTCTTATGCGGTTAGTCGCCGGATTCTTCAAGTCAATTTCTTCATGTGCTACGTTTGGGTCACCAGTAGATAATCATTTTTTCATCTTATCATTAGATGCTTGCGTAACATTCTTCCCATTCAATTCGATACATGGTAGGCGCAATGTCATCTTTTGAGTTTGGTACATATGCATGGTTGCCAGCCAGAAATCTGGGGTATTCATGGGAATCACCTACCTCCTTGGTTTACATCCCCTCAATTTCATATGTGACATTAAGTGGTTCATGTTTTGGTATGGATGAGTGTTCCACAGAATATCCTTTTCTCTTTCTGCACCGTCTCATGTACATATGATAACCATCAAATTTTCATAGAATCTTTCAAGCTGATCCCGGCTGCATCTTTCGTTTCCTGTAAGGCAAAGAAATCTGCATGTCCTGTTCCTTTGAAGAAATCTGCAAATCCCTCTTCACTGCAGCTCTCCAAGCCCGTTTACACATTCCAGAGATACGCAATTTCATGCACGTGTAATCTTTCGGTAGCTTTCTTAGAAGCTCTTTTCTTTACCACCAAGAAGTGGACCAATCTTTTCCCAAATCATCTTCTTGTAGGGTATGCAGTAATTACTAATCAATCTCATCACTGAGATACTTTTGTATCAATCGCATCACGGTCATATGGTACGTAAAGTAATATTCTGTGCAAAGGATAAGAATTGTCCATAGAAATTCTCTTCCTTTGAACGTCAATCGTCTTCATTTTCAATACGAATACCTAGCTTATGAGGCATACATACACAGTCTGATGTCGCAACCATTCCTTCTTGCCAGAACTACTGCATTTACCATTTGCGTGCATGCCTCAACGAATTCCGTGTGGACCTTCATGTACAGCTAATACGTGACCCACACCACGAGCTAAAAGTACCACATTGATAATCAATGCAATCAATTTCTGCATAATGGGTTTTCTTGCAAGAATATCTAAGTTATTACCTGTTGTTCCATATAAGAACTTTGCATTACGTAATAAATCAAGATGTCCCTTTAATACCTTTACAGCCATATAACTACTTTTTCTTCTGCTGTTAATTCACCAACAGCGACTGTTGCTCAGTATCTCTGTTGTTCTCCATCTCTTGTATGTTTCCACTAGTGAGTCCAACAAGCCAAGAAACCTTTTGGTTTCACTGCCAGCGTTACGTCTTTTGTTGCAGTACGTAATGCATCTGCGGCATTTCTCTGATATGCACTGAGATTGTTTTACAAATGATGGTTCGATGTAATCCTTCTTGTTCTTGCACGTACTTGGCTACATAAACGATCTTGTGCTGTCACTTCTTGTCATCTTGCCTCTTTGCAACGTACTCTTTACCCAAGAAATAAACTTCACCATTGTCAAATCTCGCATCCTTTACGTGTATGCGTTATGAACAGATAGTTCTTAATCTCTGTCTTATTCTTGACTGCACGGAAATAAGCAGACTGGTGAAATCGCATCATAGATTCTCATTTGCCTTACTAATGCTTTTATACAGATTGGAATTGAGATGTCCCATATCTGCCCAGATCTTTTTACCTTCTAATTGTTTTAGATCCTTCATTAACGCATTGTATGGACGCACTGTTACCTTATTGTCCTTGAAGTACTTTGCAACCTCTGTGCATTAATCTAGAATCCCCTACATAATAGTAGAGTTTCTCTTATTTGTGATTGGCTGCGGAATGCATAACTCACTGGAGTACACGTCATCGTTACCACGAATATTTAATAGCAACACATGGATCTTCTAAAAGCGGTAAACAAGATTGCATCACGTTGCATTTGCCTCATTGCTTCTCGTGTACGGTGCAATTCTTTTCGGATGCTTCTTCACCCTGCATACTTGCCAGGAAGTACATATAATTCTTCCGTTGGCATAGCGTGTCTATCTTTACCCCCAAACCATTTCAACAAGATCTTCTTGTTGTATATAACTGCATTCTTTTCCTTTAATGCTTAGGTTAGATGTAGGCCACTTTGTAGCAGAAACAACTGCTCCCATCAAAACCCTAACACACCATTCTTTGGTGTATTCGCAGATTAAGAAATCAATTGGATTTGGTACTACCCTTCTTGACGTAGTCTCATTAATGTAACACCAGTTCCTGGAAGTTCATTTTTCAGCCTGTGTGTAAAGAATCTTCCGTCTGTCCAAAGACCTGCAAAAATCCTTTGTGATAATTGTGCATCCAGATCTGCACCACTGAAGCCAGACATATATGATTTTGCACTTAAATAATCAGCTGTATATTCATCAGAAAGATGGTCGTCATCCTCATTTGGAATGTAATATACATCAATCTTACGTTCAGCCATCAAAGCTCTTAATTGTTTGATTCTATCCTGTATCATAATTTAATCACCTCGTTATAATTATACTCAATATTCTTTTCAAACAAAAACAAATCCGCTTCAAATTCGCAGTATGTTAGAACAAACTAACCTAAATATACTAATACAGTATATAATTACAAAATTATACTTTACACTCAGTTGTAATAGAGACAAAATATCCACCATGTATAAGAATGATATAATCCTTAAAGGAGGAACATTTATGGAAAAGAAACAGGATTGACTCGTTATCGTCTTTGGTACAATTTGGTTTCTATCGCACCTGACCTTTATGCAATCATCTATCTGGGAATCTAAATGGCAGTCCCACTGATTTCCACGCCGTTTAGTAGTGATATAAGGATATCTTCTTCGGATGTTGTCCACGGTTTCCAATCATACAGATGGTTGTAAGTGCTATTGTAGTAATCTTTAGCATTCGTGGAAGATAATTTTTATTCACAAACTTACACTGGAATCCATGTGTTTTCTTTTATCTATCTGTGAATACATTCCTATTCTGTTGATAATTTTTGTAAAATATAACAGAGGACATCTATGGGAAACAATCAGGCAAACATTTTCAGTCGCAACTAGAGCTGTTTGAATGCAGAAGTGCTGATACCGTCTATCAACGCTTAATGAATACGCAAGGAATCGTTACTCGTAACGGTCGCTTTAGCGACCGCTGATGTGACTGTCGAGTTTGATCCATCGATTATTACAGCAGATATTATTAGCTTTCATTAAAGCATGCGGATATCAAGCATATACACGTGAGATTCCAACTTCAGAGATGCTGACGCCACAAGATAATACAGTTTCAATCAGACGCAATTACCGTATCTTGTTTATGTAGTTGAAGTGATTCTACTAGTCATTCTATGGACTTCATGCATATAACTACCATGGATTGGACTAATATTCTCTCTATATTCCCTATATGTTGGTCGTTTACTATGCATGCGTACAAGAGGAAATTCAAAAGAAAATCCATCCCTCAGCCACGATTGGTAGCATTGCCGTTTTGATTACATATACGGTATTTATCCTTACCATTCAAAATACTGCAAATGCATGTCTACTTTATCATTTTCTATGATTGCAATACTTGGTGCAAACATCTTATAAAACAGTTACGTAAAGGTATACATGCATCAATGTTCTTCTACTGCGTGCTGAATGCTAAGCAATATATTCCAGAAAATACGGCTGTCTGTACCAAGATCTGAAGTCATCGAAGAAACATGTCACAACTCAAAAAGAATCAGATTTTGATTGTTAGACCTAGTGCAAAACATTCCGTGCGACGGTATCGTCGTAGAGAAGGATATGCATCGTCGATAAATCTCTACACCAGACAGGTGTACTGTCAACATCCACAAATCCGAAGGCTCTGGCAGGTTTGCGTGCAGGGCGTTGTTTGCTGTAAAGGTCTCTCACAGATTAAAGTAGAGAAGATTGGGAGAAAAGACAACACTGTTGCAGCTTTGCAAAACTCGCATAGAGAAACATTGTTGAACGATAAATCCTTTGATCCACCATTTGAGAACTTCTCAAAATACTTATTCTGCGTATATCAATTATTACTGCTGTTATCTTTATTCTAACTTTTGGTCTGGATCTTAGTTGGGAAAGTCACTCTCTGTGCGATGGTGTTTCTGTTGCAGTACCAGCATCTGTCGCAAATGAATGCACTTTTAACAATTGCCCTGCAGAAAAGAAGTCTTAGAAAAGGCCATCTACTGGCGCTAGAAACCATGTGCTATTCCGTAATGTGGACGTCATTAGAAACAGCGTGCAAAGCAGAAACATTATTCCTTGAACAAGACAGATGTGGGCCGATTGCTTCGAAAAGCCTGAAGTAACTGATTTTATCCCTCGTCGATGTAAATAGATTTAAATATCATGCAGCATATATTGCAGAATACATATGGCCTAATCAAACGACGCATGCCCAGTTATTCAAAAGCGATTCATCGCTACCCAAAATCGCTGGTGAAAGATTTCTGTGTCTGGCACAAACCCTAAGTGTTCCTAAACTAAATTTTCAAAAGATCTACACTCACCACTGATCTGGTGCAACACATACAAGTTATGTAATATCCACGATGTCTCAAATCATGATCTCACTAAATGATTCAACAAATCACCAGATTGATGAACTCATGCACTCGAGGAAAGACCTGTGTTCATCTTAATTGGTGAAGGAAAAGACGTTATCAGCTTAATCGCACGCAAAAAGCCTATCGTGCCAAAGAAGTTTTGCAAAGCTAATCAATTCTCTAAAAGAGCTCATAGATGTTCATCTTTTGCCCACTTGTGCAATAGAGAGAGAATTCAACATATTCGCATGATGCGTAATATTAAGAACATTCATGCAAATGTAGATACGAACGAAAAAGAAAATCTGATAAACCATGCTCGCATGACTCTATCAGTCTGTACGCAAGTGCAGATAGTTTCTGTGCTTCATCTACAGCTGACATTAATGTTCACTCGGTACTCATCAGAGTCTAGATTTCTAATGATGTCGACGATCATATTAACGCGTAAACGCGTTTAAGCTGATTTAATATTCGCTATTCAAAACGTCCTCGGCAAAACTAAATCAACAGATTCACAATTTTAAGCGAGATTGCAATCATTGCATACTCATGTCTTGGCAGTCATTCTGTTGGCTTTATTACTCCAATCTTTCTTCGATATACCATTACCGACGAATCTTACCATGTATTACTTCAATCGTGTATGGTACGTTTCCTATTAAATTATCACTAACAGAAAAGGTCTCTCGATTAAACCACCGCTGCTTTCAGTTCAACGGTTTGTGTGGCGCGAGACCTTTGTGACTCTTATAAGTTTGCTACATTATCTTTTGCGATACTTCGCTACTGAAATACGTAATTTTCAGAACTGTTGTTATTCACAAATTATTTTATATATTCTATTTTAATTTAGAATTGTCCATTGGCTCTGTCCTCAGCACTGTCGAGAAACATTTCATTTTAACGATCACTTTGTTAAACGTTGGGCGTAAACTGTAATTGAGTAACACTTCCTTCATGAGCCTCGTACATCCTTATCCCTTTCTTATAGGGTATTTCTCTTTGCACCTTTACTATAGCATCCACTTTTAAAGTGTTGTCAGTCTTTACAATTAAAATGTTCTATAATATTATTGTTGGTCCGATAAGGACCCATCTCTTATTCGGGGAGGTTTCCAGATGATTCGAGATATTTACCCCACATATCTATAACACACACGTTTGAGCTCGGTGTTAAGCTCTTCAAACGCTGATATTATCTTTTCATTTGAAAGAAGACCCAAGTCTCAATGAAAGATGAACATCAGTTCTACCACTATCATGAGATTTCCATGAGAGAGTATTTGTTATTATCTATTTTCAATCGATGATATCAAATTCTTTCTCTGCAGACCTTAACAAGTCTTAATCATATTAAAAGTTTCGTTCCGCACAATGCGCACCTTTGAAAATCAGATGTTGTTTTTGCGGCTATCGACGGTTACATCTTTATCGTTGGATTCAGGATAAGTGAGTATTGTGGTAATGTGGTCATCCAATGGACTTGGACTAAAAGAAAAGAGCCTATGCGTTGTGCACATTGCTCAAATATTGTATATCCTAAGATTTCACCTCCGCTGTTATCGTAGGTGTTACGTAATGATAAGGGCCCAGACTCTAGTCACAGCATGCACGGTCATTACTAAAGTTACAGCCCTCGCTGCGAGGTTACTATGAAGCGTGAAACAATCGAAGAAACCGTAAAGCGAGGAGGTAAAGAGCTGAGATCTAGATACGTAACTGATATTCAGTACACTATAAGTCTCCAGCATGTTTGTCCTTTTTCATCCTCATTACTACTTGGCTTTTTGATTGTAAAAGCGCATGGTAATCAACCAATTCCAGATGGATGAAAAAGTGAGTTTGCACGGTGGCAGCTCGTTGGGCAGATTGTGATGTAAGAAATTAACTACACTTGATAATGCTTCACTTACATCTGAGATGATTCAATATTTCCAAACAAGGAAAGTGGTCTAACTACTTTCTTTTCATATCTTCAGCTAACGCTCATTTCTAGTTCTTAACTTCTCTTTACCAGGCAATGAAAATTTTACTCTGGCACAATGTAAAGTACGGGTCTGTTAATCCAATCTGTGTATCACCACCATATAGTGTATCACCCAAAAAGTGGATGTCCTATTCCGGCAAATCCTGCACGTATTTGATGTGTTCTACCTGTTTTCAAAACAAACCTTAATCAAGCATCTCTGTAGAATATCGCTTTGGTCACTTCACACTCAGTGACACAATTCTCACCTTGATTAAAGGATTGCGTCATCTTTCCTGCTTTCCTTCTTCTCAGGGAAAATGAAAAAGCATTCCATAATCATCCAGTTGTCCTTCTACGATAGCGTAGCATTCTTTTTGAAGTGTTCTATCTTTCTCTGTACCGTTAATCCAGCTGCAGCCAACTGATGTAGCATGATATCGCAATGCCTGGATACATCTTTTATCTCCAATCGTCCTGTATTGGACGAATCACAAAATGTTATCTTGCACTAATCTGATAGTGTTCCCGTTATCATCCTCTAAATGATGATGGCTTGGATGAGATATGGCATACCGGCTGGTTTATTTACAACAACTACATACTTCATCTTCATATATAAGATTTCCTGGTTCCTGTACTGATGGGATGTAATTTGAACTTTTTGTATATTCAACTCCTCAATCACTAACATATATCTCCAGTATGCAACTTGATTGACCATAACTGGTTTCCTGATTCAAATACATTTGATATGTTGAAAACTTGAAGCGAGAGATCTCACATGACGACTAAAACCCAGAGACGATAAAACGGCCTTTAGCGTCAAGACCGTTTTGTTTATCTGTCGATTTGATAGCGCAGTACTTTGTTCATCTGCCTTTAATCATACTACGTAGCACTCATCAATGAAAACCATCACCCTCGCCATCCATGACAGCTTGTACATTTACCTGCGCCACGATTCTGGCCGTAAAGTCTTTGGACCATTGTATATGGCGCGAAAGACATAGGAGACGAATTCTGAGAACCCCATTCATTCGCCTTCCGCCGCCTCTTATCATGCCTGCCCGCTCTTCATTCTCACGAATCTTGAGCTGTAGTAAGCTGGACTTTTAACATATTCAAGCCACGCTTCTCGGTTTTTGAATCTGGGAACAGTCGATTGGCAGAATACTGTAATCCTTGGAATATGTATCCTTGTGCCTGCAGAGTCTCGTTTTATTGATGTGCTGCTGTCATACGGCTCGGAAGCTCTCATCGTGATAACTCCAAACTCCTTATCATCAATTTCAATTTCAAGATCATCTTCAAACTCAGGCATGATTTCTACTGACGCAAAGGTAGTATACCTGCTTACGTTAGAGGTCCAAATGTGAACATACGTACGAAACGATGAACACCACTTTCTTGCCTTCAGATAACCGTAAGCCATAGGACCTTGGATCAGGGCAGAACAGGAGTTTCATACTGCTTCTTCTTCACCTTCTTGATAATCCATTAGGTTCAATCTTAAAGCCTTTCCTTTCAGCCCAACGCATATACATTACTGATATAACATTGCGGCCCAGTCCATCGCTTCTGGTACCACGGCAAGACGGGTGAATTTCTAAAATGGCATTGTGATCATCATACGGGACTCAGACACAATAGAACTCGAATTTCAAACTCTTTCCAAACTTCTTCACATTGTCTCAGTCGTATTCTTCACTAATTAACTCCATTCATATTCTTCTATCAAAAGAAGATGATAGTTCTGCTGATACCTTCGCTTAATTCACGCATCTGACGCAGTTAAAGGAATAGTGTCTTTCGATTAAAAGCTTTTAACTGATTACTCTCACGAATAATTTTCTCTGTGCCTTCTTCTGGATCATTTCCAGAAGTCAGCTTCTGCCATCAAAGGCATTGTTTTCTCGCTAAGCGTGCCTTCTTTCCCTCTACGTCAAAGAGAGTGGCCAAGGACTCCACCTTGCAATTTTCGTGGCACTGAGAAACACTCTGTCTCCATCTCATACAATTTGCATGATTACGCCTCCTGTTCTGGGACTCGTCCACAACGCGAGATATTCATACAGAACGCTTACAATTTTCTCGTTGAGGATTGTGCGCACTCACATCTTCAAATAGATTAAACCTTCTCGTAACATATGCCCGTAGCGATTGCTTTTGGTGCGTAAGAACGTAAACCAGTCACCATCGCGTAACTTCGACGTTGTATCGATATGGTTAGACTCATGCACGGTCAATCATACGTAAGGAAACTTCCTTCTCGATTGTTGCACTTATCTTTTACCTTTTCAATCTTCTGTCTGACAATCAGACCAAGCCTGTTCTAAACAGATATCAACGACATCATTTTTCATGCTCGTCCTTCGATTATCTTCTACGCGAACAACACCCTTTAAATCCAATACCATTCCAAAGCCCGCAATCTGAATTCATTTAAGTCTTGATCTCGCCCTCGCTATTGAAGTGCTGCCACAATATCAGAGAGATAACGCGCTTAAACATATTATCGTGAATTACCGCATGCGTCGTCGCTTTTCAAGAATATAGTTCTTTGTCTCATACATTGCTTTCGCGCTGTTGACGCGTGCATCATCATATTGTGGTAACTGTTTACATTGAGCGTCAGGCTACACTTCTACACGGCGTTAGTGCACTCAGGAGATTGAACGTGTAACTGAAGTCTTAGGACTCACAACTGTATCACGAAGTTTCCTCGCAAATAGTGCTTCCATGTGTCCTGCGCAATCGAAACGTACCATTAGACTCATCCTGTGCGAGATACATAGAAACGGCGTGACACTACCCGGTCTCCTTGACGACCAGAACGTCACGCAACTGATTATCAATGCGTCTCGATTCATGTCTTCAGAACCCACACACAAAGACCACCTCACTCATCGAAACACCTTCGCCAAGCTTAATATCGGTACGACGGCCAGCCATATTAGTCCGCGATTGTAGCTGCACCTCTTTGACCTCGCCTTAGCGATAATATCTGCTTCACGTGCATTATTCTTAGCATTCAAATACTTCGTGTGGAATATGACGTTCCTTTTAAGTACTTAGAAATTAATCTCGTAGTTTCGACCGCAATTGTACCTACAGGCACCGGTTGGCTCGCCGCACGACGTTTCTACAACCTCATCACACAAGCGCATTAAACTTTTGCCTTCTTAGTGCCATGTCAGCATTCTGGATAGTCAATACGTGCAACTGGACGGTTTGTAGGAATCTCTTACAAACGTGCATATTGTAAATCTCTGGGAATTCTTCTTCCTCAGATCTTCGCTACCAGTCATACCGCAAAGTTTGTTATGAGACGGAAGTTAGTTCCTGATAAGTACTGTCGCAAGCGTTGTTGTTTCTTGTTTCCGATGGAAATACTCTTCCTTGGCTTCTACCGCTCAGTGTAAACTATCGCATTGTGTCTACCCTTCATTAGAACCGACCTGTATTTGGATCGACAATAACCAATTTCATCATTTTCTTCATCAACAACATTACTCGATATCTCTCAACACCGCATAGTTAGCCTTTAGTGCTTGATTAATGTGATGCAATAACTGTGTATGTGCTGAGATTAAATAAGTTTTTCAATACGGAAAGTAGCTCTGCTTTCATGCAGTTCCCTTTCTGTTAACTGAACTGTACGTGACGGAACATCTAATTCTTAGTCTTTCATCTTTCACCAAACGCTTTACAAAACGATCAGCTTGTAGACATAGATTGGCTAGTATCTTTCTTACCACCAGAAATACTAATGGAGTACGAGATTCATCAATTAAAATGGAGTCAACTTCGTCGACCATCGCAACATTCAAGCCACGAAGTACACGATCTTCAACACGAGTAACCATGTTATCACGTAGATAGTCGAAAGCCAAGTTTCTGGGTTTGTTGTATATGTAATATCATCTGTTATTGCCGCATGCACGCTTTTGTGCCTTTGTCACTGGCGAAAGGTTCAAACCAACTGTCAAGCCTAAGAAACGGTGAAGATCTCTCCCATCCATGCAGAGTCACGTTCTTGATAGATATTCATTTACAGTTACAACGTGAACACCCCTTTACCTTCTAAAGGCATTTAAATATACCCGCCATAACAGATGTCAAAGTCTTACCTTCACCTGCTTTTCCTACTTCAGCAATGTCTCCGCCACCTTGCGCCAACAGTTAGCAGCGCATGAGCTGTCACAGGATACGGGAATTCTCCACGACTCTCGGCAAGCTTCTCGTGCTGTCGCAAATGCCTCTCTACAATATCATCTAGAGTAGTAATCACCGATGTATGCTTTTCTCTGGAGGTATGGTGTCAGTTGTCTGAAGTTCATCATCACTCTTTGCTTTTATATTCTTCCTCCAGTTCTAAAAGCTGGTTCTTGATTTTCTTACGAATCTGTTTTAACTACGGGCGTCTTTCGTTGAATAATCGGCTTATTTTGCCGCGTAATGCCTATATTTTTATACTAAATAACTGTTTATTATATATTTTCGGCCCATATAAAAGGCAGTGAGACAAGGCTAGCCAATCCCTTAGGAATCTCTTTATTTTCTGAATATTTTACGTAAGCCAAAAGTCGGTTTACACCCAACCACAGATTACAATCTTACAGTCATAACCCTTCAAACAACGTGTAACGCTAATAAAGAAGCACCTGTTGTAATCGTATCATACCAACAAAATCTTCTTTGGCACAACGCAGTTTTTTCTTGAGTGCAATATTATCTGACATCTTCATGCGCTCTTCTACACTACGATTTTTCTGATCAAAATCATAAACTTTTTCAAAGAGATCTAACTGTCGCAAAGGCAAGGTAGAAAACATCTTTTCCAGATGATGGAACCCACGTTCCGCGATTTTTTCTTTAGAACTTGGTAAATAACAAACTGTATAACCAAAAAATCGTAATATGAACCACCACCGAAACGGATACAGAAATACTGTTTTAATGCTTCATCAAAACATTCTTTGTATTGAATCAATATTTTTGCAAAGGCATCATCGTAGATATAACTAGCATACAGTTTATGTCCGTGAAACTTCATATGAAACTTAATCTTACTTAAATGATTTCGACAGGCATGACACAATGGATCATCGTTCTCTAGTATATCGATGAAATTCCCATCTCCTTTTTCTATACCACACATTAAACAGCGCATATTTGATTCGCCTGCTCAATCTTATTTTTACAAAGCTGTACTAGTTCTGTCTTTTCACTACATAAAAACAGTATATCACCTTCTGGAGATGTAAAACTTCTTCTGCTCTACCTGCCATTTGAATCAATCCAGCCTCATCAAAGACAGAATGATTCGCATGCCATACACAGATATCTGCCTTAGGGATAGTTACACCTCTTTCTAGAACTGTCGTCGCTATTATCACACCTAACGGGTTTTGTTTAAAATGATATATTTTTATCCCTATCTTCACTTTCACTTGTGCAGACATCACATTGCATAAAGATGTTAAGAATAAACCCTAGTATTTTGCGAATCTAATTGTAGGCACAAAGATAATTCTAGGATTACATGCATGTTTGTTTATCCATCGTAGTAGTATTAGAAATAATAGTAATGATGGATAAATAAATAGATCTTAGGACTGGCAAGTCATGTCCGTGTGGACGTTTATTCAATATGATATGATGCATCATTCCTTCTTTCACTCTACTTAAAAGATATGCATCTGGTGTAGCTGTTAAGTATATTATATTTCCAATGCATGCATGTTTTGCAATACCATGTAATACTTCATCTCCACGATATGGAAAAGCATCTGGTTCGTCTAAAATTAGCAAGGAGAATTGACCTTGGTAACGATATAACTGATGCGTCGTACATACAATTAAATCACCGTCAGTTTTCATCTATATGTCACCACATACCGCAACGATCTGCTTTTTAAAATATGTTTTTAATCTCGACTAGTTCTAATACGACCTGTCTTCTTGCAATCGCAAAACATACTTTACGTTTTTCATTTAACGCATCTGCTATACTAGCAAGCACCATTTCCGTTTTACCAGCACCACAAACACACTCCAACAATACATCTTGTGTTCGAATGTATTGTTGGCACTTTATGGATACTGCTTCTTGCAGTTTTGTCAGGGGATATTGCATGATATATTCACTACAATCATCGTGAATATCCTCAAGTTTACAATTGTTTCCTCTTCTAGTAACAACCTTCCAAATCCTATACATTTTCGGCAATAATAGCCATGACTCCCCTTTTATAAAAATATGATTTTTGTGTATTACCACAACGTGGACATTTCATTTGGTCACCTCTAAAAAGTAGCCACACGAAAATATCATGGAACAGAATCACGTGTGGTTGATAGTTTGAACTACCAACCTAAAGTATTACTTATTGTTTATTAGACTTAAATCTCTGCTAACCATTGCAAATCCAAATCTCTAGAAGAGCGACCAATCACTGCTCCAACATAGATTGCAGTAAATGAGAGTTATCAACCTGTCTTAGGTGTAGCGCTTTACCGTTTCGGGAGCAGCTAAGTACTTCAATGTAAATGTACTTTCATTGCTTGTTGGATTTGTTGCATCAGGCACCTGAAGCAGAAGCTGTACAGCATCCCACCTCAATGCGAATGCTAAATATTGGCCTGTTGCACCATCTGTAGCTATCTCCTCGCCTTCCATGTCACACTATCATAGAACCCGCATACTGTGTGGTTTGTATTTGGACGAGCTGTGCTATTAAAGTGTGCACCATCCACCACAACTTCCATTGTATTTTCCATTCCAAGTACTGCATCCTTAAGTGCTCTGCGAATGTCGTTACTGGAGTGGCAGCACTGTCGTGCTGGACTGCGATAGTATTACCATATATTGCTTGAGACGATTCTATACTGCCATTGTCATGTAGTAAGGATACTTGTTGGGTTTTATTATCAAAATTCATTTCCACTTGTGAAGTGTCCAATGAAGCTGTAAATGCTGCACTGCAATCTGTTAAAAGCAATTGTAGTTGGATCTACATTCGCTCTATTAAATGCATTCTCAATCTCGCTCATCTTTTGATTTAACAGAAGAAACATCTAAGGAACCGTAGACACGAAGATTCGGCATCTCTTGTTGTTTCGTACACTGCATTATGCTGTGTTTCATTTCCAACACTAAGAATATCACCGAGGAAGTGTCGTCATTTCTTCACTTAACTTCTTTCTAGTGGAGCTGCGGATGGTTTACTTGTTACAGGCAATCACACTTGGATTGCTTTACACTTGCTCACTGCAGCCATCCGCTCACCAACACTTCAAGTCAAAGTTGATTGTACTTCCAGAACGTTACTTGTAGCTGTAGCAGTCAGTTACCATTTACAGTGTACCGATAACTTCCTTAGTTTCCTCCACCCACAGATCTTTGCGTCAAAGTTTGCGGCTGGAACTTTTAATCTTCATATCATCAGCCACCGCATTTACCGCATTCTTTAAATCTGTAAAGTTTGTAATGTTTGCTGCAAGCTAACAAGTTCAAATGTTACCGTAGCACTCTCGCATATTACCCGTCACATTGCTACTGACAAATGATCCATTTGCACCTTCTAGTGTTGTATTTGCTAATGAAAGGTATATCCGTAAAGCTTAAGCTGTCGGCAATGTATATTGTTGCTGTGACAGATGTATTTAAGCTTGCTCAGCTGATTTGATTCTGCAGCTCGCTGCGTAGCGCTTGCTTCAACAGCGTAGCCATCTGATCTTCTAACAATTGTCTTTGCATGGAATAAACCAACAAGTTAAGGTCATCTGTCTTTCTGCTTTGTCACTGCATTATTTGCAGTATTATTATCACCATCATAAGTCCGCATCAACATCTACTGTTACATTTGAATTCGCAACAGTTGGCTGCTCGAATACATTACTAGTCGTGCAAAACTATTTGTTAACGACGAGATTGCTTGCTGTATCAGCTTGGGAATTCACGTAGGAACACGATAGCTACCACCTCAAATAAATCCAAAGCCACCAGTACTAATGTAATCTTTTAAGTTCTGATCGATTGCATTTGCTGCTACGTATCCATTTGCGTTAACAATACTATATGGAATTGTTAGAGTTACTTTTCTGCTGTGTACGGCAGCCACATCACTTTTGATAAAGTGTATTGATACCAGCCCGTTTTGTTGTGCCAGAGGTGTAAATCAGTGACTACATTTCCTGAAACGGTATACGTAATTGTTAAGTTCACAGGATAATTGCTGATGTACTAGCAGTTGTTGGAGTACTCAGTGTAACTTCTGGGCAGAATGTAACACTATATATTTGGATACTAACCACCTTGCCTCGCTGTTCCATCGAGTATTCCATGGATATGCGGCACCGTAGTGTTGTCTTAAATGGAGCTAACTCTGACATAACTATCAGCGATTGGCACATCTGCCATCCATGTCACCATTATATGTACCATTATTGCTTCCTGTTGCTCCACCTTACGGAATCCAGGTTAGCTACAGACATTGCACGCAATTTGTAGTACTTGCTGGCGTTACAACAGTCATATTTGGCAGAAGAAACCAATTGCAACCATCAATGTTGTAAATAGTGTAATAACTTTCGTCAAAAATTTTGCTGAATCCTACATTTCTTCTCATACATAAAACCTCCATTTCTTATATATTGATAAAATTTATCAATGAAAATCGATAGGGCCCTACTCGAGGCCACATCATATTGCATGCGTTTTACACTTTATTTTGTGTCTCAACTATACATTATGCCTTCTTCATTATCTTTTTGTCAACATTCACAATAAATGCAGCCATTACTAATGCGATACTCCATCTGCACGCATACGATCACATATTATTTTGATCACTTGTCTGTAGGTGGTGAAATAGGTGCCTTGTATATACATTTGTAAATATCGCTTCATTTTACAACTGTGCCATCTGACCTGTTTCAACAGTGTATCTGCCACTAGCTGTCCAGATACATCTGTTACCTCAAATGTGATTGTGTAATGAGTTGTATCATATGTGTAATTTGCAACACCATCATTGATTTCACTGAATTACATACTGATATGTACCTGCCTGTGTGATTTCGAAATGATGCCAAATCTACTTCACCACTACCGATGACTTCAGCTTGTTTTACTCCATTTCACACTTCCACTTGGCATTGGATCAGTTGGATTGACTGCTCTCATCTCAAAGTGGAATGTAGATGGACTAGTTGGATTACCTTCCACTATCTTCTGACTGGTGGATCTACCAACACTGGTCTCTGGTACATATGTATTTGACAAATTTTTGTACCCTCATAATGTACTGTAAAAGTCTCTGCCCACTCAATTGTGATTGTACTTCCTTCCTCCACAACATTACCATCGCCATCAAGTTCCTTCGCGTATAAATGTTTGCTGTGATGTGATTGTATCTGTCACTGACAAATTGTAGAATGTTGCAGTAAAGCTGATTGTTCTTATCCACGATCACTTCCTGAACTTTAGTACCATTCTTATATAGAGCAGTTGTTGTAGATAGTGTATCAATCTCGAGCTGCGTGTTAAATTAGACCATTCTTTTACAAATGTCTTTTGTCGTTGTTGCGGGTGGACATAGTGGGTTGCTTCTAAAAGACTTCTTGTTTCGTGATTGTAAATCCTTGGTCTACATCTCCTCGTTACAGTTGCAGTATACCAGCATTACCAATCTTTATCTTGTAGAACTATCTACACCTACTTCTTTCACTGTGTATTGATAGTTTGCACCAGTTGCTGGATTTCACTAAATCAATGTTTTCGAAAGGATACTTCCCCAGTTGTTTTGCAGCTGTGATAGTTTCTTCTTTTTCAAAAACTGTTCCATCACGATATAGCTCTACTTCGCTTCACTCACTGGAGCAGTTAGTACAGTACCATCATAGTTCTTCCACTCTTTTGTAACCTTGATTGAAGAAGTATGATATGTCATCGAAGCAGGTTCTAGCGTTAATGTTGCACGGTTACCATTGATATCATAATCCAATACTGGAGTAATCACGTCTATCTTATCGTTATGCGACATTGTCAAGTTATTCTCAGCCTTATATGTCACTTCAATCCTTCCACCATCGCCATTATTTACTGTTGTCTTGGTAACCAACATCAGCATATTGGCATCTGCTGGATTTGTAACAATATCATAATCTCCTGGTTGAGGGGCGTGATTGAGCGCATAGGTCTTTCCTGGCTTTAACTTAATATACTTCACTTCAAAGTTTGGTGTTGCTTCCACTTTATCCAGTTTTAATGGTAACTGATTCGCACCTTCTGGCATGAATGCAGGACCAAAATCTAGATTCTCATTTAAGAGAGGAATAAATACATTTGCGTAGTTAATATTTGTTCCACTATTATTTCTTAGTTTGATACGCATTGTTGTCGTATCACCTTTTTCTAATACGACTGTTGTATCTTTCTTGGTTGCTGCAGAAGTATTGTCATAGACGATTTCTGCACCTGTATCTTTATCAATCAAATGTGGAATGTGCATTTCACTTCAGCTGCCTGATTTACTTTGACACCAGGTCCTTCAGACAAGGAAACCATTGTCTTGCCGGAGTTTACAGCTGTACCAAATAAATCGTAGTGTATTTGTCAGTATTCCAGTTACTTCTATCCCACTTTTCAGGTTTGATGACTGCACCAATCGCATCAAAGTCCTTTGTCGTAATTCCAAGGAAGTCATTGATATGGTATGTCGCAACCTTTACCGTCTTATCCGCATGAACATCAAACTTGATTGTCATATTCTTGCTTGTGAAGTTTGGCTGATATTGACCTCTTGTTTCTTGGCCAATATCAATGGAATACTTCCAAACTTTGACTTTCTCACCATCTTTTTCAAACTCACCTACATATGTTGGTGTACTCAATGTTCCGTTTGTTACCTGTAAGTTTGAATATGTAAATCCTTCTGGCATAATCATGTAAATCTCAGGTTCCTGTAGTGGGTTCCAATCCCAGTTTGCGTCATTAATACGTCCAGATACTGTAAAGGAATTTCCACCAAGAATTTGTGTTTGATTGATTGAACCAACACCATTCTTTACTTCAGGTACCTTTGGCTTACCAATTAAGGTATATGTATCACCAGCAGTTGATGTAGTGCCTGTATTGTATAGTTTTACAGTTGTCTTAACATTATCGTTAGTACCTACCTTCCAGCTTCCATATACACCATTTGGAATATAGGACCAACCGTAGAATTCACCATCCGCAATAAACTTGTTATTTGGATTCCATGTATCTAATAAATCACGTTGTGGACGAATACCATCATACTGGCCAGGAATTTGCCAATATCAACCTTGATTGTTTTGATAGAATCATTAATATCAAGTCCTAGTGCTGTAGTTGTGATTAATGCAGATACATTTGACTTCTGTAAAATACTTGGATCAGCTATACCGCTAGCACCACTAGCAGATGTCCAATAGATGTTTCCATATACCATATCTGCATGATATGGAATTGTAACACCACGAATAATTGCAGTATCTGTTTCATCAATTGTCATTTCAAGTGTCTTTGGTTTTGTTGGTGTAGATAACTCGTTTTTGATTAATAAGGAACCTAGACGAACATTGTATGTATCATACTTTTTATATGCCCAGTTTACTGCTGTATCAATTAAGCCATGCGAAGATACCTGTTCTGGATCCAAACCGTCAATTAGCTTCACTGTCATTGTAGATACATTGCTAGAAGTACGATCTGCGTTTGGAGTATCATCCCAGATTGTCTTCTTAAAGTTTTTTAGAGTAATTGTAAACGAAGAACCATTTGCACGTGTACTAGTTGCCGGAACCTTTACATGAGGCACAAACTTTGGTGTGCCAGAATAAGAACCTGGTTCATCCCATTCTAATTTTGTAGTCTTAATACCACCACTTTCAGTCGTAGAAACAACCGTACCATTGCTATGATAAAGCTGTGTTTCTTCAAGAGAAATCAACTCAATATCACTAGGATATTCAATTTCAATTGTTGTCTTACTACCAGCTTCTGTTAAGGACTTAGTACCAGTAATAGATGCCAATAATGTAGTAGTTGTATCACCTTTATTGACTGTCTCTGATGACTGATCAGTCCAGAAATTATATCTAAAACTCTTCGTAGACTTTCGCATTAAAAAGAACGCGCATCTACGATGAGGTGTATCATCTGTACTAAGACTGACACTGAAATTAAATTTGCTAGAATTTGGTTTTGGGTCTTGGTTTAGATATGCACTATCAATACTGAAAACTAATTTCTCCTGCAGAAAGCTACATTTCGTCAGTGATGTCTTTGTCTTGTAGATGAGTTCACCATTTCTTGCCTGAGCAGATCCAGCAGTTGGATATCCCATATGGAGAAGTACCTGTACCAGTCGGGTGTCTTAACCAAGCTGTTCAAAATCCAGTCGCAGTGATTGGACCTTCCGTAAATGTTGGAGCCAGGAAGTGTCGTGATATATGCTCCATTTCCAAGATTTCAAATGAAAAATAGGTATTTGAAAACTGCAAGGATGATGGAACAGAATATTCTACATCCAATGAGTAAATGACCCCTGTCTTTAGTTCAGGAACATCACCTGCCAATAAAGTCGGCAACCTGTGCTCCAGTAGATGAGTCCTTTACAATTAGTTTATTAAATTTAAAACCGGTTGTATCCTCAGCCTGAACGACTGCTTTTTCAGGAATAAAACCGGCGACTACGATTACAAGTGACAATAGAAATCGTAAAAACACTCTCTGTAATCCCTTCATAAAACGATGATTGCTATAGCATAGATTTCTCCCTCTCATCAACTCCTGCAGCGTTTTACTTTGAACGAAGTCATTTTTGCTAGGAAATCGTGATATTCACCGATCAACGCTACTTGGAAACGTTGGTTTCACTTTGCTGTTTTTAACTGTCTCAGATTTTAGCAATTTTCGTATTCAAAGGAGTGTTATAAATAAAAACATGCATTTGTTGCATATGACAATTTTAAAGTGACAATGTCAAAATATTTACATACATACTTTTAAGATTTTTAGTTAAAAATTTTTGAACTATTTTCGTGATAAAAATGTATATAGTTTATCATTATTAAATCACCCCAATCTAATTTTACATTACGCTCGTATATAAATCTTATCACGTAGGCAAACATTGAGTCTATCACTCTCAGAGACCTGCTTTTTATGATTCTATCCTTTCAATTAAGCTCTAGTCAATGACTGCACGAGCAGCTGCATCCTTTGTAATACTTAAATTCTGTAAATACCTTCACCTTTATATGGGTTCTTCTTTGTCTTTCATGCACGTACGGATGATGTAGATGATTGCGACAAGGTTTACTACAAGTGCCAGTGCACTCACACTGTCATCATTGTAGGGATTTGCGTTGCACTTCCTCCAACGACGATACCATTTCAGATGTTCCGTCTGCGTATAATAGCTGGTAATGTTACCCATGTGGAATGCCTTTGTGCCATCTGCCAATGTTTCCTGGAACAGTGGGAAATACCTGTGCAAACATACACCAGATGCATAAAGTATTTGCTCTATTTTTGAATCCATCCACCCTTGTTCCATAGTAATGCAGGAATTGTAGGTGATAGTAGTAAGGCAACACCACAGAACCATGTATGTGTTGGTAAGCAGTTGTATGTATATGCAAAATTCCACACATCATAGATTAAGATATATACCCAGATCATATCTGGCCAAATCATATCTTTCTCATCCTTAGAAGAATATACAGCCCACCAACCTGTCATACAGAAGATATTAATTAAACCTGCTAAACCATTAAATACATTATGCCATCCACCGTATAACCATACGCCTTCAGAAGACAACCACCATTTGTACCATCCGTTGATTGCGGACTCAAAATCACTCGCTACAGCAATCAAGATATTAATTGCGACAATCGCAAATGGGAATGCACGGAACCAACGTTGTTTTCCAATACCCCATTTATATTTGATCATCATAAATCCAATACAACCAGTAAGTGACGCATAGAGTTTTGCATAATGGAACCAACCATTCATATATAGATATGTCTGGTTATGTAATGCCCACTCTGCGCCCATTCTAGCTGATACATAAATCGCGATAAAATAAACTGTCAAAATTAATGGTAAAACAAAAAACATCAAGATACCGCCAAACTTTGTTCTACGAGAAAACTCATTTAACAAAATCAAACTTGCAAGTACTCCTAGCATTGCGACCCATTGGTATATGGCCGTATCCCCACTAATGTGAAATAACATACTTTCCTCCCCTTTTTATGTTCTCACTTCATTCAATTATGCATGTATAAACATGTGATTAATTTCACTTATATTTTATAAAATATCAAAATGTTAGACAATGGCTAGATCAATATATATCTTTCTAGAATTTTAGACAAATATAAAAATTGGATAAAATTTTTATCCCAATTTTCTATCTGATATCTTCTGGTGTAGTAATTTTGTAGTTAGAATATTTCCCTTCAACTACAGCCACTCTTACATCAGAATACTTCTCTACCAAGGAAGTATCATCTGTTCCAATAAAGTGGTCTTCTTTTGCTTTATGCATGCATGTAAGTAATAAATCTGTCTCAAATGCCTGCGGTGTCTGTGCACTATTAAGTGAACTACGTTCATATGTCTCTACAACATATCCATCTTTCACATGCTTTACAGTATCCTTGCATGGAACACAAAGTAAAGCAGCCTTCTCTGTTTCCATCGTCTTTTTAAGTTTGTCTAATGACTCTTGATCTGAGAAAGGCCTTGCTCCATCATGCACGAAAACAATATCTGCTAGTACTGCACGCAAGCCATTATAAACACTATCTTGACGCGTTGCACCACCACACGCAAATACATTCTACCATCCTTTTCTTCCTTGTTCTTTTTCAAAAATGCTCTGCACAGTCTGTTACCAAAACAATTTGTATGCAATCACTATCATTGAGAAATACAGAAAGAGTCTTATCCAAAATGGTTGTTCCATCATGCAGTTTTGCATAAACCTTATTATATCCAAGCTTCATTCTTGTTCCACTACCTGCCGCAACGATTAGAGCACTGTATTGCATAACTTTCTCCCTCTTTTTTTCATATATTAAAACATAATCAGATGTCATACGCATCAATAAAATGTATAATAATCAAAAAAAGGAGATAACATGCGCTATAACGGAATTATTTTTGATTTTAACGGCACATTATTCTTTGATACTAATTTACATATTCAAGCATGGGATACAATCGCTATGAGAGGTCATTGGCGAACATATGACAAAGGAAACACTCTGTACAAAAGTATTGGGGTTTGGCAAATGTTGATTTAATTCAACGCATGACGAATAACACACTTTCTACAGAAGAATGTGAATGTTTGTCAGTCGAAAAAGAATCCCTTTACCGCCAATATGTCAGAAATAATTCTAGCGCAGCTCTAGCTCCGGGTGTCATTGAATTCTTTAACTACCTCAAACAACACAACATTCCCTTTACGATTGCTTCTGCATCAATCAAAGAAAATATAGATTTCTATGTATCTCAATTCCACTTAGACCAAATGGATTGATCCAAGTACGATCGTCTACGATGATGGTACATACAACAGTAAATACGACATGTATATAGAAGCCATGAAGCATCTTCACGTATCTGATCATGTTATCGTCTTTGAAGATTCTATCAACGGCGTTCTCGCCGCAAAAAAAGCCAATGCAAATGTCATTGCGATTTCTAGTGATTCTCTTGAAGCCCATGATCTTCCATTCTTATCTGCGACAATCAAAGATTTTCAAGGCATTGTCGAACTACTTGAGAATCTGCCTGAATAATTTACTATAGAAAAAAGTCTCATATTGAGACCTTATCCAAATACTGCACCTAATAATCCATAGGATACTAGTGTCATGATTACTGCAGCCATTGCAACTCCAATCAATATTGATAGAGTTGCTTTTTTTAAATCCATTTCAAACAAAGCCGCAATCAAGCATCCAGTCCAAGCACCTGTACCAGGCAATGGAATTCCTACAAATAGTGCCAACCCCCAGAAACCATACTTATCAATTTTAGGTTTGTTCTTAATTGCTTTCTGTTCTAACCACTCCGCAATCTTTGATAGGTGATGTGTGGATAGCCAATGGATTAACTTTTTAATTCCAAATAAGATAAATGGAATTGGCAAAATATTACCAATGACACACCAGAATACCGCTTCCCACATAGGTATCCCTAGCATCTTGGCAAGTAATAAACCACCACGTTCTTCAATCAGTGGTAGTAAAGCTAACTAAAAAGATTGATAATTTAGGTGATAAGAACTTTCCAACAGTTCCTGCCCACCAGATAATAAAACCTTCCATGCAAAAACCTCGCATATCCTCGCTAACTTTACCATAGACCACTATTCATCGCAATTGTACTAACAGAAAATCAGTTAAAACTGGCAAAAATTCTATCTGGACTCCTAGTTTCCCAGGTTTCCAAATTATTTTCCAAAAAATTACAAAAATGTGTTGACACTAGGTGCTGTGGTTGATATTATATTAAAGCATTCGATGAAGTTGGGCCTGTAGCTCAGGTGGCTAGAGCGCACCCCTGATAAGGGTGAGGTCGCTGGTTCAAGTCCATTCAGGCCCACCATTTTCGGAAAACTCATCGAATTGATATACATGGGGTTATAGCTCAGCTGGGAGAGCACCTGCTTTGCAAGCAGGGGGTCAGGAGTTCGATCCTCCTTAGCTCCACTTATCAAAAAATACCGTAGAAATGCGGTATTTTTATTTACCGAGAAAAAATTGAAATTAATAAACTAAAAGCAGATTTCACGTGTGTGTATGAAATCTGCTAAATTTTTATTTCTCAGGCTTTGCTAATACAAATAATGCATTACGTTCGTAGTCTTCTTTACCTTCTTCTGCGAAGAAGTCATACATAGACCAGTTATAGTAGAAACGTTCTGCACCATACACAAAGTAACCATCTTGATTATGGTCAGTTGTATCATAAGGATCTGCCATAATCATAACGTCATCTTGTGTTGTCTCTGTTCCCATATCATCATAACCAATGACTACTTGCCAGTGTCCACCCCACTCAATCCAGCAAACCATCACAGCATTTCCTGCTTGAATTTCTTCCTTGAAACGTGACAGAGGGAATACTTCATGTGGATCTTCACCAACATGATCATAGTTTGATTCAACAGTATATCCACCAACACCTTCAAACATTTCTATTGCTTGTTTTACAGATGTAGGTCCAGGAGTTAAACCATTAGAACGTAGCTTCGCAATGTCTTCTTCACCTAGATTTCCTCTTTTTCCATAGAAATCCATAACCATTAAGGCAGAAGCCACACCGCAGCTCCACTCACTAGATTGTTGAATTGTTTTAAACTTCGGCAAAATTGAAAGTGAGCCATTACTTGTCATATTGTAATAATCTAAAGATGTAAAATAAGGACTTCCTTTATGATCCCCATTGCGTTCAACGGAATCTGAACCAACTTCTGGATCTAAATCTTCATTATCCTCAATCTTCATTTCATCACTGTAATTGCCAGTAGAGTTTGCTGCAGTCTCTTTTACAGATGTAGCTTTGGTTGTGCATGCTGTCATAAGCAGCGCAAGTAAAACTAAATAAAACTTTTTCATTTTTCCCCTTCCCGGTCCCCAACAAAAAAGGCAGTATCAACCAATACCACCTGTATGTATTCTATTCGTCACACACTTATCTCTAAAAAGAGTACTACAGGCACAGAGTTGATTGCTCAATATGCGGGAAATCCCGATTAATCAGGCAGTCCTTCTGCCCTGCTGCATCCACGATGCAGTCCCTGCTTCTTCAACAGGTCTTCGGCATTTGACCCGGCCGTCCGTGTAGCCTCAGCTTATAATAAGCGGTCAAGCGTGACATATTTATCACAAAAATAGTTTACAAAAAGCAATATATAAAACAAGTACATTTTATGAAATTTTTGTATCATGTATAAAAAGATTCACTACACTATTGTAGTAAATCTTTTCGTAATAACTTTTATAAAAGCAGCCTTTACTTGTTCGTAAACACCTTCGCCATCTAGTTTGTACTTAGCCATTAACTTATTGGCATCGCCAGACTCAGCATATGTATCTTGGATACCAATACGGCGAATCTTCTTAGGGCACTTCTCTGCAGCAATTTCACAGATGAGTCCACCCAATCCACCAATTACGTTATGTTCTTCAGCAGTAAATACTACATCATACTTCGCAAGTAATTCAGCAATCTGTTCTTCATTGCATGGCTTGATAGCACATACGTCTACTACAGCTACTTCCTTGCCTTCTGCACTTAATTTTTCAGCTGCCTTTAAAGCAGATTGAACCATTAATCCACAAGCAAAGATAACAGCATCCTTACCTTCACGAACTACATGGACCTTACTGAAATCGAATACTGTATCTTCTGTGTATACATCTTCAACAGAAGAACGACCAAGTCTTACATAACATGGTGTCTTTGTAGAAGCAACATGTCTAATAACTGCCTTTGTCTGTGCAGCATCACATGGTACATATACTTCCATACCTGGCACAACACGCATTAAAGCGATATCTTCAATTGCTTGGTGAGATACACCATCTTCACCTACGGTAATACCTGCATGTGTACCACATACCTTAACGTTTAGGTGAGGATATGCAACACTGTTGCGAATCTGTTCCCAAGCTCTACCTGTGCAGAACATTGAGAATGAAGATGCGAATGGAATAAATCCACTTGTTGCAAAACCAGCCGCATGGCCAATCATATCGGATTCTGCAATACCCATATTGAAGAATCTTTCAGGTGCTACCTTTTTCGCATTTGCTGTCTTAGTACTTCCTGATAAGTCTGCATCTAATACTACAATCTTTTTATTTTCAGCGACTAGCTCAGCTAACGCTTCACCATACGCTTCTCTTGTTGCCTTACCCATGACTACTCTGCCTCCAATTCTGCCATCGCTGCTTCAAATTGCTCTTGGTTAGGAGCCTTTCCATGCCATCCAGCATTGTTTTCCATAAAGGAAACACCCTTACCCTTAACAGTACGAGCGATAATAGCTGTTGGCTTACCCTTCACTGTCTTTGCTTCAGCAAATGCAGCTTGTAATTCTTCCATATTATGTCCATCAACACAAATTACATGGAATCCAAATGCCACAAACTTCTGATCTAATGGTTCAGGTCCAATAACATCAGCAGTATTACCGTCAATCTGCAATCCATTTACGTCGATAATTGCACAAAGATTATCATTCTTATAATGAGCAGCAGCCATTGCAGCTTCCCAGATTTCACCCTCTTCTGTTTCACCATCACCGATTAAGCAGTAGATACGATGATCATTGCCAGCTAATTTATTTGCCAATGCCATTCCATCAGCCACTGCAAAACCTTGACCTAATGAACCAGTAGACATATCGACTCCTGTCACGTAGTTCATGTTTGGATGGCCCTGCAGTTTAGAGTCAATAGCACGGAAAGTCTTTAATTCTTCTTCTGCTAAAATACCCTTTTCAGCTAATACAGCATATAAGAGTGGTGATACATGTCCCTTCGATAATACGAAACGGTCACGATCAATTCCACCAGCATTCTCCTTATTAATATTCATCACATCAAAATAAAGCACAGTAAGAATATCTGTTGCACCCAATGATCCTCCTGGGTGTCCAGATTGTGCAGTATACACTTGTCTTAAAATATTCTTACGAATATTCTTCGCGTGTAATTTTAAATCTTCAATTACCATTATACGGCCTCCTGTTTTTATACTATTTTTATATTAACATGTTCACATTAGATACAAAAGTTCTTTTCCTAACATTTATCAAAAGGAAAAGATAGTATTCGATTAATATGGAATATCGTTCATAAAATATTCCATTTCTCATTATTTTTCTATACTATTTCTATAAAGGTGCTTATATGAAAAACAGTTTATTACAAGAAATCTCTATCCATGCATTCACAGAATTTAAACTAGGTAGTGCTGAATATCCAGAGTCAAATACTGGCTGTACAGTTATCTTAAGTGAATCAGGATATCCTACCGGAATCGATATTCGTGGTGGTGCTCCTGCATCTAGAGAAAGTGGACTATTAAATCCACTCGCTTCTAATGATGGAGTACATGCGATTGTGTTATCTGGAGGTAGTGCATTTGGTCTTGATACTGCTAGTGGTATCATGAAGTTCTTAGCGGAACGTAACATCGGATTTCCTACTGCTGCAGGTGTTGTACCTATTGTTTGTGCTTCCTGTTTGTTTGATTTAAACGGCAATCCAACACAGAAATACCCAGACGCAAACCTAGGCTATCAAGCATGTGAAAATGCATATCAAGGAATCTTTAAAGAAGGACGACATGGAGCCGGAGCTGGTGCTACTATCGGAAAGATATATGGCCCAAAACAAGCCTCTCCTTCTGCTCTAGCAACTTATGCTGTGCAACTAGGAGATTTAAAAGTAGGCGCTATCGTTGCAGTCAATGCTGTCGGTAATATCTATAACCCTACCAGCGGTGATATTCTATCTGGTATTCGCAATCTGAACGACGGTAGTTATATCGATGCTGAAGAGGCATTATACACCGCAATCTTGGGTCGTGATCTATTCCATCAAAATACAACCATCGGTGCGATTATTACCAATGCAAAACTAGATAAGACAGCACTTACAAAAGTTGCGGGCATGGCACATGATGGATATGCACGTGTTATTAAACCTGTACACACTACATTTGATGGAGACTCCATCTACGCAATGAGTTCTAGTATCGTACCAGCAGATATCAATGTTGTAGGTACAATCGCTGCTTACGTTATGGAACAGGCAATTTTAAAAACTGTTAATTTCAGTAAATAGTCAGGAGCATATCACTCATGAATGAACGTCTACAGAAACAAATGAATTTTATATTAGAAATCGATAAAAGAAAAGAATATCTTCCATCAAAACTCACTTAACCAATCATGGACGAAACGAGAATGACGCAGAACATGCATGGCACATGGCGATTATGAGCTACCTTTTAAAGGAACATGCAAACGCAAAGATTGATATTGCTAAGACAATGATGATGTGTCTGATTCACGATATTGTGGAAATCGATGCAGGTGATACCTATGCATACGATACCGAAAGTTTAAAGACACAAAAAGCAAGAGAGGACATTGCCAAAGAAAGAATATATTCAATTCTACCAGACGACCAAAAGACTGAGCTCATCGCTCTATTTGATGAGTTTGAAGCCAATGAGACTCAGAAGCATGGTTTGCTCATGCAATGGATAATTTCCAGCCCCTCTTACTAAACAACGCAAATGATGGTGGTGACTGGAAGGAACAGCAGGTCACTGCTGAAAAGGTATACGGGCGTCAATTAAAAACCAAACTAGGTTCAGAAGCCATCTATGAAGTGACAGATCAAATACTTCAAAGTCATATTAAAAAGGTAATCTAAAATAACTTGCAAGCATGTAAAAAGTCCCTATAGGCCTGGCAAATCCTAGTAGAGACTTTTTTGTGGCACTTTAAAATCTCATGGGTTTGGGGATAGGCTATAAACTTTTGTGGGCACGAAAAATCATCGTGCTCATTTTTTGTGGGGAGACCAAAATATAATAAAACCTCCATGCTATTATCTTCTTGTCTGGAGAATCAAATAGAAATGGAGGTAGCCCTATATAGCTATTCATGATTTTTATCACATCAACCTATTAGCTATTTTATATTTTACTTTTATTACTGAATTAAAGTATCTACCACTTATTCTTATCAGACATACGAGAATAGCATCATCCGAAAAACTTTTACTTTAATACTTAATTATACGAATAACAGGCAATTCCCTTAGCTTGTTACTCTATGGCATTACCTGTTATTAAATCTATTCCCATCCACGAGATTTTATTGCGTGTCTTTTGAAAACCCACGCTATTTTTAAATTACCTTTTTGTTATTACTTAATGTTTCTTTCTTGCCATATAGAATTCCAACACCAGCAACAACCGCAAATGATAGTGCGGAGAAATCAATTGGTGTAACAGGATATTCTGTACTTTCCTGAATCTCGAGCAACTGCATATTAAATTCTATCGGCGGTTCAGCAAATTGAATCGGAAATTCTTGTTCCTCAATTTCTTCTATAAACTGCTTTTCAGCTTCTTTTTCTTCTATTACTTCCTCATCAGCAACTGGTTCAGTAACTTCAGCAACTATTTCTCCAGTTCCTCCATATAACCGCTCATCAGATTTCATCTATCATCGTGCCAGTTCTGCCTCTGCCAGCTCCACTTCCGTTCAATCAGTGATTATATTTTCTAACTCTAGCTTTGCACTGATTTAACATATCTTGTTGAATGATACTTTCATCTAATCCTTCTATAATGGCCTCTTCTAATTACTTCTCCCAAATTTTAATCTCTAAAAACTATTTTAGAAATAAACGTACAATAATTTGTGTATAACTTGACGCGTCTTACAAATAATTCTTACTTTATCCAAAGTGTAGCACAAAAATCATTTTTTATGGACGATATTCTTTTTCCTAACAAATTCAGTCAATTCGTCGAAATGTTTCGCTGTACAACGGTTTGTCTGCCACCTGTTAAGATTCCCAAAAACATTGGAGATATACAACAATATAAAAATAAATCAATGCAGATACAGAAAAGTGTTATTAACAAAATTACAAAAACGCGATCCAACATTATATACAGTTACGGAAAAATTATGCTTAATATAAAATTTGAACATACCATCCCACAAATCATTTATCAACGGTTGATGAATCGCATACATTAAAAAAAGTCAAATTATATACTTTTAATAGCTTGAGAATTATTAAATGAAAGGTATTAAGAAAAACATAAATACTGGCAACATCATTTTTGTCATAACCCCAAAAAGAGAGGATAAAAGCCTTCTAAAAATATGATACTCCAAGTAGCAATAATATATATCCTAACAAATTTTTGTGGATAGATTTTTCTTCATATTTACCATAAAATGCACCAACAAGATAGCACTTTTGCAAGTAATATATAACATTATCCATTACTCCAAACTGCAGTATATCCTGAACAATCTTAAAAAGGAAGCTTGTACATAACTGCAGTTAAAATTGAGACAATCATAATAAATCCCCATCCTACCTTTTTCTCTTTAAGCATTAAAAGAAGTATAGGAGAGATGAGTGCAAGTAAAAATATCGCTCAAGACATACCAAAGCGGTCCATCTAGAGGATACTTTTGAATTAAAAACGTTCTGAATAAAAATCTGTTTTTCAAATATATATTGCTTTTGCAAAATATCGATAAATGTAATGATAATTTGCCATACTAAATAAAGGTATTAACAATGAAAAACCTTCTTTTCATTTTCCTCTTATAGTCTTTTAATTCATGGTTCCGAAACAATAAGTATGCTGTTATAAAGAAGAAATAACACTGCAAAAACTTCCCATTACAGAAAAACATTTCCAAACCCTCTTGCAAATCGTACATCCCAAAGTGTTAAGAGCATAACTATCATTAATTGAAATAGTATGGTAACACACCATAAAGCAAGACATCAAAAATTTAGGAAGATAATCTTCTCACTTGTCATTTTATTCATTCTAATCCCTCTTTTTCTGAATATATAACATGTTGATTTATATCATTTCTCTTACTATATCGTATATTATATCTTCCTATTCTATTCCCAAATCTGACGCGACAAAACCCTCTTTTAGATATTTATATAGATTCCCTTCGTTTTACTAGCATTTTTATTTAAAAGTCTACTAATCTAGTTACAGATTATATCCCAAACCTAGAAAATAGTAGACTGTATTTTAATCATATTTTGTTAAATTATACGTATTTACAACTCTAAGCGTATTTTGAACATATGTTGAACTAGTCGCATATCCTGCTTGCTTAATATAAGTCAAATACTCTTCAGGTGTTGTAGCCGTTTTAATCTTTGCATAGTTAGGAAACTTCGTAAACTCAAAATATCCACGTACCCCTTCCTCAATACTGTCATAAACTCTAAAGTTGTCACGAACATTTGTGTATGTTCCAGGAACATATTCTTCCTGCGTAGCCATATTAACTGATTTTCCTTTCCAATATGGCCCCGCCTTCAGGCCAAAATAATTATGGTACTTGGCAGATAAAGATGATCTCCCCCAATTGCTTTCAAGGATTGCTTGTGCAATAATTCCACTATTAACTTTGATACCATACTGAGCAGAGTATTTACGAACATAGTACGCTATTACTTGAATAAACTCCTCATTCGTGTAATTTTCTCTAAGCGTTTTAGGTGACGTATTCTTCCCATATATAAAATAGATTTCTTCTCCTGAATCGGTTTTCACCCAGCCATTAGCATAGTATCCATTGATTGCATATATGCCATTTACCCAACCATTTGCATAGTTGCCATCCTTATATATGCGCTCTTGTCCTGCAAATGTCTGCAATCCTTGGGCAAGTAGACCGTTGATAAATAGATGTTCACCAGTACCATCTGTACCCATACCAGTCAAACGTTCGCCATCTTTATAGAACAGGTAATAATAGCCATCTACTGGTGGCTTATGAACTACCAGCCATTAGCTGGCAGAACCATTTAAATAATACTTATTCTTTCTAAAGTCCAGTAACCAAATTTCCATCTTCATATAAACGATATGCATTTGGATAATTTTTGCATTCCTTACTCAAGTAAACCGTTGATGAATAGATGTTCACCATTACCATCTGTACCCATCACCAGTCAAACGTTCGCCATCTTTATAGAACAGGTAATAATAGCCATCTACTGGTGGCTTATGAACTACCAACCATTAGCTAGAGCACCATTTACATAATATTTATCATTATAAGTGTTAACTACATTTCCATCTCTGTAGAAGTAGTATTGACCATTATAATAATTATAGCCTTGGGCAAGTAGACCGTTGATGAATAGATGTTCACCATTACCATCTGTACCCATACCAGTCAAACGTTCGCCATCTTTATAGAATAGATAATACTTTCCATCGATTGGCTCTTTGTGAAATATCCAACCATTGGCAAGATTACCATCTACATAACAACGTTTTCCACCGGCATATTCTTGTAGTCCTTGCGCAAGCAAACCATTGATAAATAAATGCTCGCCATTACCATCTGTACCCTTGCCCGTTAGTCGTACACCATACTTATAGAACAGATAATACTGTCCATCTACCGGCGGGTTATGAACTACCCAGCCATTAGCATAGTATCCATTGATTGCATATATGCCATTTACCCAACCATTTGCATAGTTGCCATCCTTATATATGCGCTCTTGTCCTGCAAATGTCTGCAATCCTTGGGCAAGTAGACCGTTGATAAATAGATGTTCACCATTACCATCTGTACCCATACCAGTCAAACGTTCGCCATCTTTATAGAATAGATAATACTTTCCATCGATTGGCTCTTTGTGAAATATCCAACCATTGGCAAGATTACCATCTACATAACAACGTTTTCCACCGGCATATTCTTGTAGTCCTTGCGCAAGCAAACCATTGATAAATAAATGCTCGCCATTACCATCTGTACCCTTGCCCGTTAGTCGTACACCATACTTATAGAACAGATAATACTGTCCATCTACCGGCGGGTTATGAACTACCCAGCCATTAGCATAGTATCCATTGATTGCATATATGCCATTTACCCAACCATTTGCATAGTTGCCATCCTTATATATGCGCTCTTGTCCTGCAAATGTCTGCAATCCTTGGGCAAGTAGACCGTTGATAAATAGATGTTCACCATTACCATCTGTACCCATACCAGTCAAACGTTCGCCATCTTTATAGAACAGGTAATAATAGCCATCTACTGGTGACTTATGAACTACCCAACCATTAGCTAGAGCACCATTTACATAATATAAATTATCCACGAAGCCAGTATATCTATTTCCATTATTATAATAAAATTCTTTCCCATCATATTCCTGTAAACCTTGGGCAAGTAGACCGTTGATAAATAGATGTTCTACCTATTTTCATCTACACCCATACCAGTCAAACGTTCGCCATCTTTATAGAACAGGTAATAATAGCCATCTACTGGTGGATTATGAACTACCCAACCATTAGCTAGAGCACCATTTACATAATATAAATTATCCACAGAAGCCAGTATATCTATTTCCATTATTATAATAAAATTCTTTCCCCATCATATTCCTGTAAACCTTGGGCAAGTAGACCGTTGATAAATAGATGTTCACCATTTCCATCTACACCCATACCAGTCAAACGTTCGCCATTTTTATAGAACAGGTAATAATAGCCATCTACTGGTGGATTATGAACTACCCAACCATTAGCTAGAGCACCATTTACATAATATAATGGTTTTGGACTTACAATTCTTGACTGTCTACTAACATATTTAGCAACATTAGTTGCATGAACTTCATATAACTTTGCAGTTGATGAACAAAAAACTGATGCAATCATCAACTTAGCAAAAATACTCGCTGGTGTAGTCTTCCTCATTCTTTCTCTCCTTACATTTAACGTATATATAGCGCACTTTGCGATAATGTGAACACATTGTATTATTAAAAAATCATAATTGTCAAATACTCTAAAATCATCGCTACTCTTCTTTTTGGTTATTGATAGTTCCAATTTTATAAAAATATACTTTTTAAGTAACCATGAAAAATCTAGAGTATATAACATCTAGATTTTTAGGACAGTCTATATTTAACTTATGCCTTGTAATAAGTTTAATTGCTTGTATAAAGAGATCGTTATCCCTTCATCTCTAATTACCTTTACGTATAAATTGCTTATTGTAGCCAGTGAATCTTTGGCGTTAAATCTTTAATAAAAATATTCTTTTCAAGCATAGATATGCACAATTCCTTTGAAGTACCTTCCAGAACTTCAATCGTTACATAGTTAGCTTCGCTAGGAATAACTCTAAATTCCTTTACTTCTTGAAGTTTATCAATAAAGTCTTTCTTGCATGCTTAATATTTTTCAAAGCAACAACATAATCTTTCTTATATTTTTCATAAATTTGGAGGTAAAACTCTCCGAATGAATTAATATTCCAAATTGAAACATCCTTTTTAATATGATCAATCAAATTAGTGTGTTGGAGTGCATAATACTCCTAATCTCACACCAGGAACGCCATATGATTTTGAGATACTCTTTACAACAATAAACTTGTCATATAAATTCAAGTATTCTTCATTTATAAAGGATGAATCTTCTTCCTCAGCGAAAATCCACAAAACTTTCGTCAAGTATAAAAAGTAATGTTACTTTCTTTTACACCAATTAAAGTTCAAGAACACTAGCTTTCTTAATATAGTTTCCTGTTGGATTATCGGGATTAATTAAAACCAACACCTTAATATCTTTATCTGTATAGAACTGAATTAAATCATTTTGCATCGTAACTAAAATTATTGTTATTTGGAATATAAATAATTTCGTTCAATTTCTCATATCTATTTGGATATTCCTCAAATGTTGGTCGAATAAATCCAACATTTCCTTGAAGTGTTCCCATCACAGATTTGATGAGTTCTGCGGCACCGTTACCTACAACAATCTTATCTGCCGGTACACCAAATATTTTGCACACAATGATGAATTCACTTTTTAATCCTGAAGGATATTGCTCCAAGAGAGTTTTAAAACTATATTGAAACTCATCAATCATCTTTTTAGGCGAAGTAAGGTTTACTAGATAACAAAAATCTAGTAGTTTTGGATATCTCCAGTACCCACCATATCTTTCTTGCATTTTAGCAAGCTTCTTCTCGCCTTCCGAAAAGATAGAACTTGCAATATCTAAATCTTGTTCATCATCAATCTCATACCATTTAACTGAATCCCCAATACATTTTGCTTGAATATGGTTCTTACCAAGTCCGATGATTATTTTTAAAAACTGCTTCATAATAATCATTCTTTCCGTTGGTACTCATAAACCTCTAAAAATGGGAAATATGTATTCGTTGAAAAAGTCCTTAGAGAACTTATAAATATTAATTGTTTTATAGTATTGATCAGCATCATGAAAGTTAAATTCTTTCCTGATATAAAATCTAGAATTTCTTCTTTTCATTAATTTTAAGACAAGTACCATCCATCCAAGGTTCATACTTTGCTACTAATGCAAGATTATCTCTAGTATCATTTAAAATTGTATCTATCATCTCATCATTGAAAGATAAGATCAGATTCTAATGTTATAGTATCTTCCTTTATCATTTCATCTTTAGCAAGATACATTGAGTAGATATTATTGGTTTTTATCGTAAATATCATTATTGATAAATACAATTTCTGTAGATAAATTTAGACCATTTATATACTGGATATCACTTTTTATATCCAGTAACCACAATGATTCTTGATAATTTTTTTGAATCTAAAATACGTAGCATTCTTTCAATTAAAGAAACACCATCTACTTCAACCATTGATTTAGTGTTGTTTTCAGTTAGTTTTTAATCGACTACCCATTCCAGCAGCTAATATTAATCCTTGCATATCATTATCCTTATCTATATTTATTAAAAATCAAAAATGATGGAAACTTTGGAACGAAACATGTTGACTTAGGAGGTAAGATACATCCGCTATCTGATAGTTCAGAAAACTCTTCTAAAGATAATGCTGTAACCTCTAATAGTACATCTTTACTATCTAAATTCTTTTTCTTATTCTCAAATCATATTGCATCACATATTCGACATTAGAAATTTAAAATTCTAAATGCTGTTGAAATAATTTGCGTATTTAATCTATACATCGTTATTCCAGAACAAATCCCCTCTACAACTTTTTAATTTTACTAAGAATGAATCATCTTGATATGTGATTCTAACATATCCTTTGATAATTCTTCATCTGTTGAGATTCCTAGCATATTTACCATAAAATTCTTTGCTTTTCAAAGATGAAGCATCAACATTCTTAATTACTCTATTAATTGGCAGAATTTGAATTTCTGAAAATCCCAAAAAGCAAGTTAGAATATGTTTCGTACCATTGATGTTGTATATAGTCTATAGATGTCCATCAGCCACATACATTGTCTCAATATCATCATATTGTTCTAAGATCTTTTTGCCTCATCACCAACAAATTCAAACAATGTGATGTTCTGATATTCATATTTATTTATATTTTCTCAGATGTAACAAACTTCTTTAAATCAATCTTTTTTTGATGTGTTACCAAAACAGGTGCAGTTTCAGAGTTATAAATATGAGAGTTAGCAATCATTCCCTGTACAGTATCAGGTAAAAATTAGTTCATGACACTTAATTCTCTCATCAACATACTCTTGAATTGGAAGGGATGCAACCAAACCATAAGAACCGTTACAATCAAATATATAAATACATTCAAGGTTCTTCTTTATGGGTTGTTCATTCAACTTTTTCTTTTTACTTTCAGAAAGAAATAAAAGTATTCTCATCAAAATTTATTTTTCCGTCTTTAATATTTGCTAAATTTATAAAATCTGAATCATAAATATTACCAGAGATATTTACATAACTTTCTTTTATTAAGTCTATTTTCATTTCTAATCTCCAAAAAATTATTCGTTATGATTATACCATAAATGATTCTGTTTATTGAACTTCCAACAACTGATTTTATCAACACCAAACATGATGAGCTAAACCTAATTTTTCACAAATAGTATTATTGCAATTTAAAAGGGATGTCTGCGAATGTGTCTTCATTTATATGACATCCCGTATTACATTGTATTTTGAATTAGCTATAGTTTTTTAAGTGTTTCTATTAAATGAATATATTACTTGCTCTCTTTCCACGTTCAGCAGATCCAAATTTGAGCTTTGTTGTCTCTAGAATTTTCTTCCATTCATGTATGACTTCTGGATTATCTAATACATACTTCAAGGCTTCATACAGGCTGTTATCATCTAATTGACACTACCATTCCACATTGACTATCATCAATGATTTCCTGAGCACCACTTACAGCTGTTGATATAACAGGTATACCTTGCAAAATGGCTTCTGCACACGCTGTACTATAACCCTCACTAAAAGAAGAGCATATAAATACATCGGCTTTAGAAGTGAATTTATGTGGATTTGATTGAATCCCCAATAACTTAACAGTATCTTCTAATTGTTCGCTATTTACCTTATCTACTAGTTGCTGGTGTTCTACGCCATCACCAATAAGCCAAAGTGTAAAATTATAGCCATCTTTTTTTAATCGATTTACAACATCAACAAGGCGTAGAAACCCCTTCTCAGGAGTTTGTCTACCCACTGCAACAAACACAGGTTTTCTTGAAGTAACCTCCGATATTTTTTCTTTAGATGCTTCCAAGATTTTACTTTCATCAATGATATTGTAGCAACATTCAACATTCACTGCACCATTTGACTCTTTACGTAACCGCTCTTCATTAAACTTCGAAACACAGAATACTTTATCAAACTTAGGATATTCATTTCTTAATGTTAATCCTTCATCATAACCATGCATCCATGCGTAATGTATCGCATTGCGATTCGTTGAATTTGCTATCATTCTTGTCGCAAGTCCATATTGGAATGCAACTTCAATATCATAATTTCCACCCACTATTTTTTGATAAAGAAAGCGGATTGGTAATGCATTTACTATCTTATCAAGCCCCCTAAAATAAAATCCCAAAGTTTTTCTGAATATGTATAGCAGGCTTTAAGAGTTTAATAAAATCTGAATCGCATCGATAAATTGGAATAATCGTAATATCAAATAAATTCTCATCTAAGAAATTACAAAGTTCAACTAAAACTTTGGCTACTCCATCTGCGTATTGAAGATTATTTAATACAAAAACAATTCGTTTTTTCATTATCTACTCCGCATAGTCATATAAATATTCTGGCAGTTTTTTCGCAATTTCTTCAGCTTCTTTTTGATATTCAGGATGGCTAATCCATAATTTTGTATTCTTAATCGATTTCGCAGGATCAAATCCAGATTTCGGGGAAACATGTTGTTCCTTTGTTAAGCCCAGCCAATCCATAATTCTTGTTGTTGTCGCGTCATACTTGTAAATCAAATCTTCAAATTGAACTAGAATTGCATTCTTTGGATCATATACCTCTGTTTTTCTATGTTCACGAATATATGCAAACCATTTGCAAAATAAGTCTACACTCTCACATGGAACGACTGGATCTTTCCACATATATTTTGTAAGGATATATAAATCTCGTGGATCACGATCTACAACAATTACCTTAATATCATTAAAGTATCTAACAAATCTTTTGAATATTTGATGGCGGTACAATTTGATCAACCATTAAATAAGGTTTGTGTTCCTTGTTTGCAATCGTCAATAACTCATCGATATATTCTTTTTGTATATAGTTAAAAACTGTTCTTCCGTCGGATGTGAACAATAAGTAATCTCATTTGGTAGTGGTTGTAAATACAACGTCCTCTGGGCTACCATGTAATTTACTCATGATTTTTTCTGGAAGACGTGTCAGATAATAATAGAATGTTCCTTGTCATACAGATCCATAAAAACCAATACCCTTTAAATGTGAAATCTGTTAAACGATCAATATATTTATAAAGAAATCTTCTTATACTGATTATCGAAAAAATGGTTCATATCTTTTATTAAACTTTGTACCTGCATTAAAAGTCTGTTAATCTCTTAAATCTCTTTAATGCATGTCCAGAATTATGACGATTATGATTTTCAACCAGATTGTATTCTAAATCTGAAATTCCATCTGGATCTTGTACGAAACGAAATTCATAATTTGTCATTGAATAAACATTATCAAATTCGCTTAAAAATCTGTAATAGCACTAGACCCTGTTCCATGGTAGAAGCACAACTAATAACCTTCATATTTATTTTCTCCCTCTTCTCTTAATCATATTCACATATCCAACAAGTTCTTGTCTGGAATCAGGAATCATGTAGAGACATCCAAAATAAATCACAATACATAATACAATTGATATGTATACATTAATATATCCTGCTAAATAGTTACGACTGATAAATGCAAAGGCAACCATCACTATAGTAGATAAGATATAGTTTTTAAGTTCCAAGAAGATGTCCTTAATTGAAATATAAGACATTTTTGAAGCGATAATTGTCTGCATGATTGGGAGTTGTAAACGAACAATACAGCTAACGATTACCACTGCAGTAAATCCATACTGTGCCGCAAAATACAGCGAAGGTATTAAGATTGCAGCTTGTACCATATTGGAGAAGAAGATGAGCTTTGGCTGTCCTTTCGATAAAGTCACAACACCACTCATATCATTAAAGATTACACTTTCCGCAAGGACAAAGCCCCATAATGCGACTAAGAGATCTGCATCTGCCCACTTACTACCCAATAAGATACTACGTACAACATCGCCATACATTAAGATACCTGCACCAAGTGGAATCACTAAAATACCAATCATCTTCAAGAATTTGAAATACAAATTCTTGTATTCATCATAGTTATGTTGCACATGTGATAAACCAGCAAATAATACACTGATTGTCGCACCAGAGATTAATGAAGTAATCTGGGCCACCATAGTTGTACCTGTCTTATAAATACCTAAGTAGTACTGAGAGAATAATGTTCCAAGAACAAAAATACCAGAGTTTGTAACTAGCCATGAAGAGATTGTTTCCATCAAACTCCACATACAGAAATGCAACATTTCCTTTAACTTATCAAAGCGATAAATCAAATGTGGTTTCCAGGTTGAGAAGTACGTTAGTAATAATGTATTACATAACTCACCTGCAATATTACCGATGATGAGTGCCCAATAAGAGAACTTCATCAAGGCAAGAGGAACTGTTACAACTAATGGAATAAACTTTACGATAATACGGATAAAAGACAATTCCTTGTAGTTTAAGTTCTTTCTAAAGATTGCGGCCTGAATACTACTGAATGATGTCATCGGTAGGATTGCAGCACCGATGTAAATCACTCTAGCAAGGCCAGGATTACCCACAGCTGTCACAATCTGTTCTGCAAATAAGAATATAAACAACCACAATAATAACGAGATTGATAATATTTGTCCAGAATGCAACATTGATTGATAAATCTTCATCTTCTTTTGGTTTAAATTGATGCTGGACAACATATTTCTGGAATCCTGCATCTGTAAAAATATCCGCAAACGATACAATCATCGTCACCGTCGCAACAACACCAAATTCTTCTGGCACTAAGATACGTGCCAAAATCATATTTGTGATTGGAGATATAATTTTTACAATAATTTCTGTGAAGATAGACCACTTTGCGGCACTACCAACACGTTCATTGATGTTACTCATGAATCCTCCTTACTCTGTTACTGGCTTTTTCGTATCGATTGCTATACTGATTTTTCTTAACAACCAGAACACAAATACAAAGTAGAACAGGTAATTAAATAAGTCATAAACTCCTCTACGTGGCAATGTAAATAACGCATATGTCATTGACATCTGTACATAGTAACGGAATGGAGAAAGCTTTTCTTTTGTACAATTCAGAATCAGCGCCACAATTACACCAATAAAGAATATTGCAATTATTCCAAACCATGCAAAGTTATGATATGCCTCAGCAGTTAAACTATAACCAATACCGAAAGTTGCTTTTGTATATGTAGTTAACCAACCTTCATTTACAGAGTCCGTAATTGTTCGTTAAAAGTCCACTTGGATCAGCAAATGATGGGAAGAAGCCCATAATAGATGCTAAATAAGATAGACCATTGGTGAACGGCATTGACTCCGGTGAGGCTCCAACAACAACCATCAATGGGAAACAAGACCATCCGCAACTTCCTATAAAGTTAATTACACCACTCAAAATTGATCTTGAGCCACCTATATCTCCACCATCTGCTAAACGTGCATTCGCAAGATAATTTGATAAGACCCATCAAACCAACTCCTAAAAAGATAATAATTAGAGTTGTACTAAACTCATCTTCTTAGCATTATTCATCTTCATTAACATTAGTGTACCCATAGACCAAGTCAATTGTTCGTTGACCAATCACAAGGTACGCAAGAATATGAATAATCATCAATAATTCATAGATGATTTGTGTTTTCTATTTGTGTTTTAATATCCACAATAAAATCAATGATGGTGTATAGAAAATAGATAAACGATTAAAGATACCTAGACTACCCAATATTGCGCCTGTGCTACCAGTTCGAAGCGCTTCATAACCATACATGAACCGAAAATAATACTTGCACAGCCGTCATTATTATTGAAAGACGAGCATAGAAATCCAGAATAATATTTTACCAATTCTCTTCAAATGATCTGTATTTGTCTGTTCAGTTAATACAAACTGACGTTCTTTTCACCAACTAAAACACCCGCAAGCATAAGAGCTTGAATTGATAATAATGTAAACTTCACAACAATCCATGTGCTTTTCCAATGCAAATTTAGAATAGAATGGATGTTCAAATACATAATCATATTTGAGTCCTAATCCATACAAATAAAAACTGCCCAAATTGGAAAACACAGAATGATATAAAAATAAAAGAGAATGCAGTGAAGATTTTTATTAATCACTGCATATGTAATAAATAAAACAATACTAACAAAAAGACCATATGAACCCCAAAAACGAAGATTATCAATCTTCATTCCAAAGGTCATAAATAAGCTAATTGCAAGTAGTACGATGTTAAGATACACACCAACCACTCGATACTTTGTTGTATGAATCTTAGGCATCATAGGTTCTTACCAAACTTTCTCTTATGATAGTAACGGATGAATACCTGTGGAACGAGTCCGTGAAGAATATGCTTGAATGCATAGTAGTTTTCGCCGACAGGTAATCCTAATTTCTTTCTCCAATGAAGTGCTAGTTTACATGCGTCAACGCGGAATTGGAACTTACGCTTCTTCATTGAAGTTCTATTTTCACGATAGTTTAAAACAATCTCGTCTAGATTATACGCCTTCTTATTGGCATACATTAACTTGCACCAAAGATCATAATCCTCTGTACGACTTGTTAATGGTGAAACTGTATATCCACCTACTTCCACAAGATCTTTCTTGCGAATCATCACTGTTGGATGAACAATAGGATGATAACGATAGATATTGCGAGCATTGAGTTCAACAGAGCATTTTCTGATACCCCATATGCCATCTTCATCAAATAACTTGATATTGGCTGATACAAGAGATACATCTGGATGAGCATCCAAGTACGCTACTTCTTTTGCGAAACGTTCTGGTAATGAAACATCGTCATCGTCCATACGTGCAATATATTCACCACGTGTATATTCAATACAACGGTTTAAAGACGCAGCTAAACGCAAGTTTTTCTCATTATGAAGAACTTGGAATTTATCTGGATACTTTTCTGCATATCCCTTTAGAATCTGATATGTGTTATCCGTTGAACAATCATCACAAACAACCAACTCCCAATCTTGGAATGTTTGGTCTAAAAGAGATTGAATCGCATCACTAATATATTTTTCGCCATTATAACTGGCCATAATTACAGATACTTTATACTGACTCATTCAATCCTCCTTTACTCAATCTTTTTCGATTAATGAATAAATCTCCTTCATCTTCTCCATAACTGCTTCTAGAGAGAAGTTTTGAATAAATTTTTGATTGGACACTTTGTAGCTAGCCCAATCACCATTAAGTACCTTTTGAATTGCATATAGGCAACTCTCTGTAGAGAATGGATCAAATAGTTCTCCACGACTTTCATCGATTAAATCTGAATTTCCACGAATCTTACTAACAACACATGGTAGTCCTGTTGCCATCGCTTCCATTAAACTAACAGATAATCCCTCACGATAGGATGGGAATACAAAGATATCTGACATCGCATAGATTTCTGATACATCTCTACGATATCCCAGTATATGTACCCTATCTGCAACCTTTAACTCTTCTGCAAGTTTTTGGTTATAGCCATCTAAATGATCAATACCAACAATTGCATAATGTACATTCTCTGGAAGCTTTGTTAATGCATGGATGATACGTTGATGATTCTTATTCTCATTGAGTTCGCCAACGCTAAGCAGTAATGTACAATCCACAGGAATATCTAATTCTGCACGTTTCTTTTGTGCATCGATTTCTGCTTTACCAAATTTATTTAAATCGATGCCTACACCAGGTATATACATCGTATGTTTTGCATGCATATGATTCTTTGCACGCATGTAATCTTCTTGATTGATTGTAATTAGGATATCTGTCATGAATGACGCATACCACTCTGCTGGATACAGTAATTCCCAGTTTTTCTTTGGAGCACCTTTGAAGAAATGAAAACCATGTGCTGTATACATCACTTTTGTATGTGTACTACGTCCTACAAGTCTTGCGATTAAACTTGCGATTGGTGTGTGGCAGTGGATAAAAGAGAACTTTTCTTCTTTTACAATTCCCTTTAACTGTTTGTAGCACTGATAGTTTTTAGGATCTGTGATTCTACGCGAAAAAGGAATTTGGTAAAATACCACATTCTTTTCCGTTAGTTCCTTTTTAAAATCAGCAATCTCTTCATCAGAGATATTATTTCCATCCACAAAATTACACGCAACCTGCACTTCATAGCCCATTCTTTGAAGTAAATCAATTAATGGCATACAGAGAAGTACTTAATCATTGATGCAATTGTAGTAACAATCAATACTTTTCTTTCCATTTAATCCTCAATTTATTTTGACTTATCTTTGAGAGTACCTGTACCACCCTCAACAACTCCATCATGTCTTGCGACACTAAAGATTGTCATAATAAAGCACTTACAGTCCATCATAAATCCCATTTTCTCAACATACTCACCATCGAGTTTTGCCTTAACGGGGATTTCTAATTCATCTCTACCATTTACCTGAGCCCAACCAGTTAGACCAGGAGTAATATCATTGGCACCATATTTATCACGTTCTTCGATCAAATCATATTGATTCCATAACGCTGGACGAGGTCCAATGATAGACATCTTACCAACGACAATCTGTAGGATCTGTGGTAGCTCATCTAAACTTGTTTGACGCAAGAATTTGCCAATCTTCGTAATATACGCATCTGGTGAAGATAATAGATGCGTTGGCATATCTTTAGGCGCATCTGTACGCATTGTTCTAAACTTCCAGATATTAAAGTAGGTCTTATTCTTACCAACACGCTTTTGTTTAAAAATAACTGGACCTTTAGAATCTAGTTTTATCGCGATAATAATCGCAATCAATAATGGAGATAATACGATCAATCCGCATACAGACAGAACTAAATCTATCAATCTCTTTATTGGTAAATAACATTTCTGTTTGAATGTAAGTGTATGTTTTTGATTCATATTCCCTCCACTATCACTTATTCACTAATCTTTTGGTACGTATGTAGGCACCATATTTGAAACAATCTGTTTGATATTTGATGCTTCAGAATTGGCTGCCTTTTCTAGTTCTTCTAATTGTACCATGAACTCTTCATCGTCCATGGAGATTGGATGACCGATACTAATCATCTTATTTTCAGTTGTCTGCATACCTTCTTCATCCATCAAACGCTCTTCATAGAGTTTTTCACCTGGACGTAAGCCTGTGTACTTCACTTCAATATCAACATCTGGGATATAACCGGATAAACGAATGAGCTTTCTTGCCATATCGTCAATCTTCACTGGATCACCCATATCTAATACGAATACGTCTCCATCATATTCCTGAGCATAGTAAGCTGCTTGTAATACCAAGGCAACTGCTTCCGGAATTGTCATGAAGTAGCGGATAATATTCTTATCTGTAACTGTAACTGGACCACCAGCTTCAATCTGTTTCTTAAACAATGGAATAACAGATCCACTTGATCCAAGTACGTTACCAAATCGAACAGCAGAGAACTTCGTATACTGTGTTAAGCCCTTCTCTTGCGCTAGACGATGAGAACGACGGTTCATCATCTGAATAATCATTTCACATAGGCGCTTAGAAGCACCCATGATATTCGTTGGGTTAACAGCCTTATCTGTACTGATTAATACAAACCACTTTACGTTATGACGAATCGCAGCATCCGCAACATTGTATGTACCCATAACGTTGTTTTTGATTGCTTCATTAGGGCTATCTTCCATTAGTGGAACATGTTTATGAGCAGCCGCATGGAAGATAATGTCTGGCTTGTATTCATCCATGATGCTATCAAGACGAGACATGTTACGAACACTACCAATTAAAGTAATTAAGTTTAAGGAACTACCATACTTCTTCTTCAACTCAAGTTGAATCCAATATGCATTTCCTTCAAAAATATCGAAGATAATCAAAGCTTTTGGTTGTTTCTCAGCAACCTGGCGACATAACTTCGGAACCGATACTTCCGCCACCACCGGTGACTAGTACAACCTTATCTTTGATAAAATTACCAATTTTAGATAAGTCTGTTTCAACTGTATCACACGACCCAATAAGTCTTCTACATCAACATCTCGTAAATTCTTGATGGATACAGTACCATTTAATAATTGATATACACCAGGGATAGTCTGCACACGACAAGAAGTAGAAGAACATACCTCTAGGATTTCTTTCTGAACTCTCTTAGGAGCAGATGGAATCGCTAGAATAATCTTATTAATATCATATTTATTTGCTAAATCCGGAATATCTTCACGCGTTCCTTCAATCGGAACACCATTAATATATTTCTTTACCAAGCGAGCATCATCATCCACAACACAGAATACCTTAGCCTTCAAAGAAGTACTGTGCATGTATTCTTGAATAATTTCACGTCCTGCAGCCCCGGCACCAACGACCATAACTCTTTCTACGATTGCATCATCTGATACACCATAGTCTTTGAAAACACTAAGTGCACGATACATAAAGCGCACCATCGTAGTAAATCCAAAGGACATTAAACCACCGATGATATAGAAAGAAACAGGCATTTGAATACTAGTAATCAAGTACACTACAAATACACCAACCTGTGCAAATACCCATGCATAGACAGAACGTAGAAGTTCATATGCACCAGCAAACTTCCATACTGATTGGTATAGGTGAAACATATGTAGCATTATAACGTCAATGAGGATATACCAAATAATGACACTGGCATACCCTGTTGTGTAATAACGATCAATCCATGAATAATGGAAATCAAAGCGAATCATTAATGCGAAGAAATAACTCACCGCGATAATTGCCGCATCTAAAAGAGCCATCGCAATCGATACGTGTTGGATCTTATTTAGTATGCTTGATAGTAAACTATTTTTCTTCATACTATTCTTACGAGCCTCCTTAGTTATTCATCAGACTTTTTCTTTGGATACTGATGATCGAACAATGCTAAGGCAACTACGATTAAGAAAGATAATCCAAATCCTGCCATAAAGCCTTTTAGACCAAAACTCTTTAGTGAAACTGGTGTAACACGAACTTTACCAGGATGTGTAACAATCTTAACTGTTGCCTCCCCCTTCATTAATTGGGATATTTTTTCAGGAGCTACCTTTGCGAGTTCTTTTATGACTCTTTCTGTAGTCTCTATATCAGGCATACTAATAACAACTTCAATAATTTGTGTCTGTGTTTTTACAGAAGGCTTCACACTGCTTCGTAAAGCTTGTGCTTCTTCGTCAGAAAGATTTGTATTCTGAATAACTTCATCTAAAATTTCGCCACTCTTAATTAATTCTCCAGCGGTATTTACTTTCAATAAAACGTCTGCGCTTTCATCCGGCATAATCTGATTTTCATCTTTTTCAGAAATTACATACATAGAGAAACCTGCTTCATATGTTGGTTTCTTCTTAATTTTTGCAAACGCGATACCAGCGACCATGCCTAAAATAGCAGCACCAATAATCCAGAATTTCTTCTTAAAAATATTGTGAATTAATGTGCGAAGATCTAGTTCCATATCCTCATCAAAGTCTAATATTGCCTTATTGTTCTGTTCCATAACATCCTCCGTACTGTTATTTTAGTTTTCTGTTTTCTCGATTGTTTCTTGGAAGTTATAGCAATCTACCAAATCAACTTGCTCATAAGTTAAATCACCGAACACCTTTGAAACAATACCTTTTTGTATATTCTTAATAAATTAGATTAAATAATTTTTGTAAACCAAATTTTTACCATGGATTCTCGCAATCGCTTCAACCATTTCTTTTGTATTTACATATTCCTTATTCTGCGGGAAGAAGATACCTTCCATCTGGTTTGTGATAACCAGATGCACAAATTCGGATAAGTTATCTACAAATAACATACTTCTCTTATTTATATAGTTTGGGAAAATTGGTGACTTTAGCGCAAACTTACGTAAACTCTGATAATTTCCCTTGCAGCCCTTCCCATAGATCATAGGTGGTCTCAGGATAGCTACCTTGAAGTTTTCATCTACTAACTTAGCAAATCAGATGATCAGCTTCTAATTTGGACTTTCCATATGCGTTCTGAGGATCTTCTTTTGTCTGTTTTGTGATATGACCAACTGTCTTACCATATACTGACATTGTACTCAGCATAATGAATTGCTTCACACCTGCTGCTTTTGCACATTCTGCGATTTTAACTACTAAATCACGATTTACTACATAATAAAGCTGGCGATTTTCATCTGTCTCTTTAATATGTGCAATTCCAGCCACATTATATACAACATCATAACCTATAAAGTCTTCTTTTTTCGGTTCATAATTCTGTGTTGGGATTGTATCAATCTGATATCCATACTTTTCAGTTAGATAGGTCTTTGCCTTTTCACCGATGTAGGATCCAGCACCTGTAATTAAAATCCTAGTACTCATGTAATCCTCCGATTAATTACTTGTAAATGTTAATAGTGTACCATTTTGGTCCGCAACCCATTGGTTGTCTTGAATGCAGTACCAAGTATATCCATCTGCTTGTTTTGTTTCTTTTACGTAGAACTTTTGTCCTCTTGCGGCAGTACCTACAACTGCACCATTAATACTTGGAGCACTTCTAATATTTAACGCATCTGCCTTAATAGTAACCGTTCCAGTTGTAGTACCAGTTGTTTTGGAATCCGTAGTCGATTCTGTATTAGCTGGTGTATTCTCAGTTGGAATTGGTTGTCCACTCATCATGAGATTATATTGATACTGATATGCATTCTTCTCTGCTTGGTCTGGATAAACAACAGATAGCAGTTCATTTGGTGCAGAAGCTGTGTATTCCATACCATCTACACCACCAACATGTGCTGTAATAATCTCCCACTTAATTCCTTCATCAAGTGTTTGTGCAGCTAATTGATTAATCTTAGATACATCCACATTTGTTAAGAATGAACCAGCAAGTGAATCTAAGATACCTGCAAAGTTTGGAATCATTGCTGGACTTGTTAGTTTTTCGATGATTGCTTTTAATACAATCTGTTGATGTGCGTTACGTCCCTAAATCACCATCTGGTAAGTTATATCTTTCACGTACATATTCGAGTGCCAATGTGGAATCCAATGTAATTTCACCCGCAGGGAAGTAATTGTCTGTCCAATAGCCTGTAAATTCAGTAGGGTTGTAAACAGTAACACCACCCAACTTATCAATAATATTTCAAGAATGTTGAGAAGTTTACAATCAGGATAATCTTCTGCATTTGTACCATAATAATTGTTAATCGTGTCTACTGCGTTCTGTACACCCATAACACCCGCATGCGTTAACTTATCATAACCACCGAGTGCTACGTTAGGTACATATGAGTCACGTGCAAATGAGCCAATTAAAATCTGACGTGTCTTTGGATTTACAGTAACCATCATATTTACATCAAAACGACCTTCTGGCAGTAATTCTCCATAATCATCGTTTCCACCAACAAACACTGTAAATGGAGCAGTATCGGCAGCCTTAGGCTTCTTTACGACTTCCGCTTCGATATCGATAGTCGCAAGAACTACTGTCTCATTTTCAAAATTACTGAACTTTTCATAATTCTTTAAAGCTGACTTATATGTTGTATTGATAAGGAGGGCTGAAACTTCATTATTATAAAGTGCCTCAACCGCATTAATAATTGTCTTTCTCTTATCAAATTTAAGTTTTGTTTCAAGGGTCTCATCAATCCAAGCAATCGCTCTATCCTGATTCTTTTGATCAGAAGCAGATTGTGCTGCGATTGTCTTATCAAAGTAATCCTTAATCTTATCTGAAGTTGTTGTGTCTTGGAATACATCTTTGTGTTGTTCCTTATACTCCGATTTCAACGCAACAATTTCATAATGTGTTGTATTAGAAGCATTATTTGCATTTAAAACATTCATTAAACTACGGTTTGTATTGTAGATATAAACTGAAGAAATAGTAAATGCAACTGCTAAAATGGCATTAAGTGCCAATACAACATAATTCTTTCTGGATTTTTTCTTAACAATTCTTCCATCCTCTTTTTGAACCTTTCTATACTTAAAACGTAGTAAAGAAAGAATCAAAGCGAACATCTCAATCGCTAATGATCCAACAATAATCATCGCCCTCAACGAAGTGGAAGGAATGCTAATCTAAAAACAACTGTATCAAAGAGAATACATCCAGCAAAGGCAATTAGCCAAGCCACCAAGGAAATATTCACTTTTTTCTTTTTCTTTTTATCTGACATATGTCTACTCCAGTTAAATTTTACCATAGTGATTATACAACACATCACTGTTTAACAAAAATCACCTATTTATTTCACATTATCTCACAAATTTAAACTCCACCTTTATTCGGTTAAGAGTCAGTATTTTTCTCAGGTTCATTTAGGTAGAATAGAGTTATCCATAATACCCAGAATAAAGCTTGACGATAGTTAACTAGAAACATGCTCTCTATCAATATTGTTATAAAGCAAACCAAACTTACCGCATTTAACCCCTTCAATCTCTTTTTAAACCACCCCATCAATATTGCGAATGGTATAAGTCCATAAGAGAAGAATAAGTTAATGAACGAGGAATGTATTTCATTAACTGGTTCCGGATAATAACGTTCATAATTCCCTTCTCCGGCACCATATATAAAGTATTCAGGGTAATTGATAATTTTCTCTGCTGCACGCTCACGTAATATATCTTTAATTCCATCTGCATAGATGATGTTATAGATTTTGTAACGGATACGATTTACAGTTGTATACTCGACATTTTCAATACGGAAATCTGAAGATGGGATGAAATAATAAACAACTCCAGCTGTAGTCAAAATTAGCATTACACAAAGAATAACTTTATTAACCTGGAACTTTTCACCAATAAATCGTAGCAAAAGCTAGAGTGTATAGAACTGCAAGCCCTAAGAAAGCAGCTAATGATTTACTCTGAATAATAAGAAATATACCCATTGCACTTGTAATTGGAAACAAATATGTATCCACCTTCTCGTGCTTCGTCAAATATGCAAACAAAAGAGCAATGAATATATAGAAACCAAATTGATTAGGGTCCGTAAAAGTTCCCGTATATCTTGTGGCTCCTTCTTCCCAAAGTTCGTAATATAGCCTACCTAGACCACTAGAATAAATCAGAAATTGAATCATTAAATTTGCATATAATATATATCGAATTTTATCTATTAATCACTATTAATCCCACTGTCATAGGAATAGACTACAACTCCCATATATACAAGATATAATGACGAGAATATAAACCTTGGATCCGGAACCACCTTATGATAAAAAGCATTATCATTATTGCAAAGACTAAAAATATATAAAATAATTTATTCTTCTTTATGTTTGGTATTAAAACTTCTGCTTTGAAATCTCTATATACCGTGCAAAAAAAATAGAGCATGAGAAAACCATCTGCAGGCTGAACTTGCCCCGATGCTCTGACATAAAACGGACGTAGTAAAATAAATAAAAAGTAATAGGATATTTGTCATAGTTCTCTCATTCTATCTTATAAATTTTTAGACTATTCCTGATAAATGAGCAACCGTAAATCAACTAGACCAATCACCATTTGAGTAATTCCATCTAGTAATCTTAACGATAATTTTTTTATTCATATAATTAATGCACTAAACCAATACTTTATAACTAAAAGAAAAGCAATAGATTTACCATACCAAAAAACAGCCTTTTTATAATATGTTTCCCTTTCAAAAATATGCCAATTTATAAAAAGCCTTTCATGCATGTAGAAAATGTAGTACATCTCAAATAACTATCGTTAGGTCCAACTCTCTAAAAATTATTTAATAAAACAAAAAAATTATTAACTACTGTTCTTGAACAAGATACATAGTTTGATAGCTTATCCTATTTCATTTATCTTTCTAACAATTCAAAGAAAAAGATACAATCTTATTCCAAAGATGAAGCTAGAATAAGATTGTATCTAATCAGTATTTTTTTCTTTCTGCAAATATATCTTTTCTGTTGCCGATATAATTAGCGTTAACTTATCACCATCAAGTTCATAACTAATTGTCTGGTCTCCACCTGTAATCTTTCCATCTTCCCAGGTGAAAGGTAGTCTATCATTTAACATCATAAATGTGCCTGTGCCATCTTCGTTGAAAATGATAAACCCTGTCACATCACTATTTTTAATTTCATCTTCTAGAATTGCGGTATTGTCTTTCTCTATTCTTGTTAAAATATAGCGACCAACTATATCTTTTCCCTTTGAATTATGATTACAACCTACAAGTAGTCCAACAAACAGGAACATTGTTATAAGAATCTTCGTCATTTTATTTTTCATAAAATAATGTTAACCTATATGACTCTAGAATTCAAAAACTATTTGAAAATTACAAGTTTACTTGCAATATAGTTGAATATGACCACAAACACATTTGAAATAAATTTTACAACCATTGCTGGGAAAACAATATATCTACAAACACAAACATAATACCCAAATCAATTACTCCAGAAAAGAAGTCTAGCTCCAAAAATGTAGGAATCTCATGTGATAAAACTTGTTTATCAAAAAGAACGACTTTCAAAGACCCATAACTTATTTTGTAATATACGCAAATAATACAGATATCACCAGGATAATATAGTAGAAACTACATTTGATAGACCCAGAAAAGTATAAAATAGCCAATATGACGCAACATTAATTCCTGTTGTACATACGCCAAAAAATAAATACATTAAAACTGATTTATATTTTTCAAGTATACTTTTCATATTACCCTTTCTACTTAAATACTTTTATATTGAATTATTAGATTTCAGCCACTTCCACCTTAGGTTTATCTTTTTTTAAGTATTAACTGATTCATAAAATGGCTTAAATCATACATTCCCATTGATCCAATCATAATAAATAACGGAACATAGGTGTAGAGATACCTAGCTCTTGCCTCAAACAGCATTTCAAACAAGAATAGTCCTAACAAAGATAGATACAGAACACTATAGATATCATCTTCCTCATCACATCTTTTTATACGTATTGACTTGATAACCATCAATATTAAACAGGATATCCATACAATTTGCTGAACTGTTTTTGTAATATGATAGTGATTACCTTCTTCAAGTTCATACTCTCCATTGTATACAAAACTTCTCAAGAATAAGGAGAATGGATTATCCGTTGGAAAGACCTCTCGATAGAAACCACCTTCAAAACCCCATGCAAATGTTCCATCATTGAATATACTGAGAGCCTTCTTGCGCATAATTTTAGCAACTCTCTTTGGCCCATACTGGTGTAATCTTTCATTCAATCTAGTAATAATTGCTTCCTTTTTTTCTTCTACTCCATAATACGATAATGTATATTTTACATCATAGACATAATACCCACCATTTTGTGCTTCATTAAATCCCATCATTAAGAAGTGATGCATTGGCATCTCTAAATTAGGGTTAGTTGATACCCCATCCTTTTTCAGGTAGGTTTTTGTATGTGGAAGAGGACACAAATAATACTGACTAGCACAAGTGAAAATACACCAAAATTATTCTTCACTTTCTTCCATTTCTCTGGTTTCAAGATAAAGTTAATACATGTAATCATTACAATCGCAATAAATACAATAAGAATCTGTGGTTTTATTCGATAGCCCCAGTAACCCAACAAAAGCAATGGATGGCCAAACAATATATTTATTAAATTTTTTCCTATTTTGATAGAACCAGATAATCAATGTTGGAAAAATCAATCCCAGTGAATCTGAATACACAATACCTGTCCAACCAGAGAAAATAATTAATACAACATACATCCCAAACCCAAACCATGCAGCAGTAAATGATTTTTTGAAATGATAGATAATACGGAATAGTAAATAAGCTGTTATTGTACATAAAATACTCTGAACAATTACCAGACCCAAAAACTGCATCCGAATACTCTACAATACCCACAAACTTTTTCCAACTTCATAACTGTTGCAAAAACATAAGTCAATAATATGTTATTTGGATATAGTGAATAGTAATACTGGTTTTAGTTGATCAATTTTTCAAATCCCGTAGGAGATAGGAATCCATAAGATAATATTTGAATCCCATCCTGTTAAGAAAAAAACGTATTCTTGAGTAATATAATTTGAAATACAAAAAGATAAAAAGTACTATTAAAAAAATAGTTTTTCATGATTCAAATGTATCACTGTTTTTTTCTGAATAATGCATGTGTTAAAGAGACAAGTATAATTAGTACAACAGCAACCATAAGTACTGCTTTTAGCTGATAAGTCAGTTGTTACTTTACAATAATACTCAAGATTACTGAAGAATGTATTATTAATGATAATAGATACGAAAATAATGAGAAAGAATATAGCGATCAATCTTTTTTTAATATCTTATCCATATCACTAATCGTTCTCCCATGTTCGTTCACTAATAATATAACGTGGTCTGTTTTTTACTTCTAAATATACTTTACCTACATATTCTCCAATCACACCTAAAGAAACAAGTTGCACTCCTCCTAAGAAGCACACAATCGCTAGTGTACTTGACCAACCGGTTATTGTCGTTCCTAAAAAACGAGATACAATTGCCCAAATAACACCTACAAAACTGATGAATGATACGATTAGCCCAAAATATGTAATAAGCCGAATTGGTTTGATACTCAAGCTAGTGATACCGTCAAATGCCAAAGCAATCATCTTTGATAACGGATAATGTGATTCCCCTGCAATACGTGTATGTCTTTCATAAAGAACAGATGTGCTCTTGAATCCAACAAGCGGAAACATACCGCGTAAGAATAAGTTTACTTCTTTAAAATTGGCAAACTCTTTTAAAACACGCGATGAAACCAGTCTATAATCCGCATGATTATAAACAATGTCGGCACCCATATACTTTAAAAGTTTATAGAATGACTGTGCTGTAAATCGTTTAAAGAATGAATCTGTTTCTCTTGAACTTCTGACACCATATACAATTTCACAGCCATCATGATACGCATCCACCATCTTTTCCATAGCTGTAATATCATCTTGGCCATCACAATCAATTGTGATTGTGATATCTGCTTTATCTTTCGCTTCCATTAACCCTGCCAATACAGCATTTTGATGTCCCCTATTCCTGCTTTGTGAAATTCCAATAAAATGCGGATTGCTCTTTGATAAATCTTTAATAATCTGCCAAGTATTATCCTTACTTCCATCATTTACAAATAAAATTCGACTATCTTTGCTAATCTTATTCTTTTCAATTAATTTTAATAATTCTTCCAAAAATAATTTAGAAGTAATTGGCAAGACTTCCTGCTCATTATAGCAAGGAATAATAATATATAATGTATCTTTCATCATATTCTCTCAGCCCGTCTCTATCCCGTTATAAATAATAGCGTATACGTTTAATTTCTTATTCTATTTTATAGGCTTTTTATCCTTTTGGAAAGCAACAATTCTACTATTAGGAAGATTTACGCTCCTGATATAAAATTGTATTTATCAATATTATAAAAATGAAGGAAGTATTAACCTCCTTCACTTTATTTATGAAACTGTATCTACTACCATCTCTTCATATTGGCGTGTATAGAGTTCATAATAGTAACCCTTTTGTTTCATGAGTTCTGAATGTGTACCACGTTCAATGATCTTACCATCACGAACAACTAAGATGACATCCGCATTTACTATTGTTGATAGACGGTGAGCAATCACAAAGGATGTTCTACCCTTAATCACCGTATCAATTGCATCTTGAATCGCTTTTTCTGTAAGCGTATCAATTGAAGCTGTCGCTTCATCTAACACTAAAATACGTGGGTCCGCTAAGATTGCACGTGCGAAGGATAAGAGTTGTTTTTCACCAGTGGATAACATTCCTCCACCTTCACCAACATCACTATCTAAACCCTTCTCCATTTTCTCAATTACAAATGTAGCAGACACAAGGTCCAATGCACGCATGATTTCTTCATCTGTCGCATCTGGCTTACCATAACGCAAGTTATCTCTGACAGTTCCAGAGAATAAGTGCGGTGTTTGTAAGACATATCCAATATTGGAATGTAACCAAAGTTGCGAACGCTCTCTCGCGTCTCTTCCATCAATGAGAACTTGCCCCCTTGTCGGTTCAAAGAAACGACATACAAGGTTTACAAGTGTTGATTTTCCAGCACCTGTTTCTCCAACAATCGCAACGTTTGTTCCATGCGGTATTTTGAGATTAAAGTTTTCTAATACCATCTCATCGCCATCTGGATACTTGAAATCAACATCTTTAAATTCAACATCACCAATGAGGGGTTCCCAATTTTCCTTCTTTGGATTGAAATGTATCTCCATATTTCGCAATTACTTCTGGTGAATCCGCAACATCTGATTCAGTATTTACTAGTCTATCAAAGCGTTCAATATTTAACTTGAATTGATACAAGTGAAGATATTGTCGTAATGACGCTATGTAGTGGATCCATAATGCCCAGTGCATAGCTCATAAATACAGATAGCGTACCAATTAACATCATATTGTTGACTGTTAAGTTACCACCCTGCCACATTACGATTGCTAGAGCGATAGAACTCATCATCGTAACTGTAGAATAGAAGAATGCTTGATATCGTGCAGCTTGTACGGATACTTGGCGCATCTGTTCTGTATCCTTTTTAAATCCATCTCCAATAATGTTTTCGATTACCATTGTTTTGATGGATTTAGCCCCTGTAATACCTTCATTAAAGTCACTCGTAATTTGTGAATTCAATTCACGCATGTGGCGATTTAGTTTTACAAGTCTCTTCTGGAAGAATGCGATAATGAAATATCGCGAATGGGACTAGCACAAATACCATGCACGCAAGTCTCCAACTAATTCGTACCATGTTGATCATAACGAATAGGATATAGGAACCATTCCATACAACATCCATCATACGCCAAGACATGAGTTCGCCAATCTTACCACTATCACTCATAACTCTTGCATGAATATAACCTACATTATTTTGGTTGAAGTACGCAAAGGATAATTCCTGTAAATGATTGAATGATGTATTTCTAAGATCACGATTTAAATCTAATTCTGTCTTAGAAACCCAGAATACACTAATAAAGTTCAGTGTGACTTGAACTATCAATATCCCAATGTAAAGCATGATAAATAGTCCTAGCGTATCTAAAGTTTTCTCACCAACATAGTGATTTAATGCATACTGGTTAAATAATGGATAACATGAATCTACTAAACTTGAAAATAGTCCCATCAGAATCATCGCAATGATTCTCTTTTTATATTTCTTCGCAAAAGGTAGAATCTTCGGAATGCCAAAGTATGGAAGTGATATATTTTTATTTTCTTCTTGCATACGCTACCTCCCTACTCACTCTGTTGTGATTGCATATCATAGATACGACGGTAGATTCCCTGTTTCTCTAACAGTTGTTCATGTGTACCTTCTTCTACAACCTTACCCTTATCTAAAACAATAATATGATCAGCTGCCATCAGTGTTGTAATACGGTGTGAAATCAAGATGACAGTTGATTCAGAAATATTATCTTTGAGACCAGCTCTAATCTTTGCGTCTGTTTCCGCATCAACTGCAGAAAGAGAGTCATCAAAGATCATAATAGGCGGTTTACGAATTAACATTTGTGCAATCGCTGCACGCTGCTTTTGTCCACCAGAAAGTGTAACTCCACGTTCTCCAACATATGTGTTATATCCTTCCTTAAAGTGTGAGATAGCTTCATCTAATGAGGCAATCTTTGCAGCAGTACGAATTTCCTTCATATCTGCAGACTGCTTTGCAATCTTGATATTCTCTGATAAGGAACGGGAGAAGAGATATGGTTCTTGTAATACCATACCAATATTCTCACGTATCCATTCAGCTTTCATATCTCTAATATCTACACCACCAATTGTGATTTGACCATGATCGTCGGGCAACTGATATAGACGGTCTAACAGATACATTAATGTAGACTTACCTGAACCTGTACCACCCAGAATACCAAATGTTGTGCCTGCTTTAATTTTAAAAGATACATTCTCCAATACTTCAGCCGTACCATTTTCATACTGGTAGGATACATTCTTGAACTCGATATCTTGTAGTAAATCTGGTGTTACTGCATTTGGCTTATCCTCTTCCATTTCAGAATTCATAATGTAACGTAAACGGTCGATGGAAATACCAGCCTTTGACATATTCGCAATTGTTCTTCCTAAAGAACGCACTGGCCATAATAGTAATGAATTGTATGCAATAAAGGCAATATAGTTACCTGCAGACATTCCACCATTTACGGTGATGATTGCACCGTATGAGATAACCACTAACATCTGTAAGTTAGAAATCATATCAGATGACATCCAGAACGCAGATAATAGTCTCATCAAATGCGTCCACATATTTGTATAGTGTTCATTTTGTTTTTCGAAACGCTCACGTTCGTAAGCTTCACGTCCAAATGCACGTACAACACGTACACCCGTTAAGTTTTCCTGGGCAATCGAAGATAATTTACCTTCTTCTTCATCCGCTACTTCAAATGCATTTCCAATTTTTGCGTGGAAGAACAAACTATATCCCACAATAATTGGAATAAAAGCGGATGTAGCTAGTGCAAGATTTACATTAATAGAGAACATAAAGAACAATACCAACACAATCAAAATGACAATACGAACAAGATAAATTAACTGTTCAGACAAAAATCCTTTGATTGTATCTACATCTGATGTACATCTTTGAATGATATCACCAGTATGATTTTCACTATGCCACTTAAATGGTAAATGCATGATATGTGTAAATAAGTCATCACGCATTGTCTTTACCAATCTCTCAGAACCCATCGCTGTAAAGGATTGGAAGAAATAGCGACATGACACCGCAAGTAACGCAACAATCATGACGATGATTGCGATTACCCAAAGATTATGACGCAAAAAATTGATTCCACCAATCGCATCAATACAATTTTGAATTCCTTCTGGTAATACAACTTCTTTATGATCGATTACTGAGTCTACAGTAAACGCAATAATTCTTGGATTAATTAATTCTAATAACGAAACAAGACAGGCAAAGAGGATAGACAAACCAAAATATCCTTTGGAACCCCTTAAAAAATGCCATATCATGCTTAATTTCGACGGGAATTTCTCCTTCGACATATTCTTTTCCCCCTCTTCTGATAAATTCATATTTTATCAAATATAACATCAAATGGAAAGAAGGCTCGAGCATCCTTTTTAAGAAACTAAAAATAGAACCACCAATGAATTCACGAATAATAGAATTATTCGCAATCATACTATCGTCATCAATTGACTCAAAGCAAGAAAGGAATTGTAACATCCTCTGTGCTTCTGCGTATTCTGCTTGATCAGACTGTACTTTTTCTAATAGTGGTGTTGCGTATTTCTTTAATACCGCTAGTTCATATACACATTGGCTATTAAAGAATACGTCAGCTTCCTTATTGAATGGGAAGATATACTTTTCTTCACCATGTCGTACTGATGGCCATGATGAAATCGTAACCGCACCATCACGTCCACGAGTACGATTATCTCGAACCATTCTTCTTAACATGCGTGCATCTGTCGTTGGGATACGATGATGTGCATCAAGATTAATTTGTGTTAAAGGACTGATATAGATCTTAAATTTCTCAGTATCATCAATCCCTTCAGTCAGTTGTGGATTGAGGCCATGAATACCCTCAATTACAATTGGTTGCGAAGCATCAATGGAAGTAATTCTCTTACCAAATACCTTCTTGCCGGTAATAAAATCAAATTCTGGTAAGTCCACTTTCTCTCCATGCAGTAACGCATTCATCTGTGTTTCAAATAGATTGAGGTCCACTGCTTCTAATGCTTCAAAATCATATTTGCCATTTTCATCTGGAATCATTTCATCACGATTGACAAAGTAGTCATCTGTTCCAAGATACAATGGATTTAAGCCTATTACTTTCAATTGAATACATAACCGTTTCGCAAATGTAGTTTTTCCGGATGAGGATGGTCCAGCAATTAAAATAATTCTCTTCTTTGCGCTTTGGATTTGTTCCGCAATCATCGCAATCTTCTTTTCATGTAAAGCTTCACTTAGCATGATGAGATCTTTAGATTCCTTCTTTTCAATCATGCGATTTAAATCAGACGCAAAGCTTACTTTCAATAACTTCTCCCATTGAGTCTCCTCAGAGAAAGCATCATACAATAACTTCTGTTCCTCATATGGTGGAATTTGATCCGGGAAATTTGGATGTGGGAAGCGTAACAATAAACCATTACGATAACGACGTACTTCAAAGAAAGGTATATAACTTGTAGATGGTAATGCATGTACAAATGTCATCATCTTTTCATCCGCAAGTGTAATTACATATACATGCTTTAAATCACTTGCAGTATTTAACAGGTCTACACTCTTCTTATCTTTTGCATCCTTTAGGAGTTCAATAGCCGTATCATGGTCTACATATTCTTCGGTGATTTCTAGATTTTCTTCTACAAGTTCATGCATGCGCGCTTCAATCTCTTTTGCAAGATCATCCGTCACATTTCCAGCATGAATCACAGTAAACAATCCCTTGGATAATGAGTTAGCAATCGTAACTGTTACATTCTTGCCCATGACATCATGGATCGCCTTTCAAATATAGAAGTGTCAATGTGGATTGATAACAAGTGTTTCCATACGATGCACGAATATCCTGTAGTTGTACTACATCTTGATCATGAACACAGTTACTAAAGTGAACATGTTTATGATTGATGAGTGCAGCGTAAATACGATGTTCGGTATTCACTTCTTGAAGTAATTCAGCAATCGTTGTATTTTTTGGCACTTCTAAAGTAAGTTCTTCTTCAGATGGAAGAATCACTTTAATTTGACATGGTTGTTGATTTAATTTCTTAACTTCTTCCATCTCAAAAGCAGTGATATGACAATAGCCATTTGGATGCTTATCAAGATAATTCTGATGATATTCCTCTGCTGTATAAAAGTTCTTTAATGGCTCTAATTCCACAAAGAAAGCGGTCATACTTTCATACGCTCATTTGCATATACTGGCTTAATCAATTCAAGATCTTTTTCATCTACATAATAAATGCCTGTTTGGTATTGTGAACCAATGTCATTACCTTGACGATTACGTTGGCGTGGGTCAATACATAAGAAGAATGCGCGAATAATTGTAGATAATGAAACTTGATCTGGTAGATAGACAACTTTGACAGCTTCCTTATATCCTGTTTCATTGCGGCATACTTCTTCGTATGTTGGATTATCAGTGGTGCCATTTGCGTATCCTACTATTGTTTCTACAACACCATCTAAGGCTTTAAACACTTTCTCTACACCCCAAAAACATCCACCCGCAAGGACAATCATCTTTTCATCTTGGTTAAATGTATCCTGTTCTAGTTGTTTTGGCTTATATGCATACACATATTCATCCTCTTCTTGTCCAAGTCTTTCATATCCATTGTGTTCTAGTACACGAATCGAATAGATATTGTCCACATGACAATTTGCATGTATGCATGTTATACCATAATCTTCAATTAATTTCTTTGTTAGAAGATACACACTATTTTTAGCATATGTTTGGTGGCGATATTTCTCAACAATCATATATCCAATAGAAAGCTCTGATTCATGGATATCGTAAATCTCAATAATACCCTTTAATTGTTCATCTTCTTTTGCCCCAAAGATACCAAGAATGACTTCATCCTTATCTTGATATGACTTTTCATAATTCTCAATTGTCTTTTCTGCCTGACGTTTTGTCAGTCTTTCTTCATATACTTTCCGAAAGATATTTTGCGTCTTCCTGTACAAAACGACGTAATACTATAAACCCATCTTCATACTGTGGGAATTGTTCAAATATTTTCATTTTAAACACCTCAATTCTGTATGTTTATTATACCCCTGAAAAGATAAAACAAGGCACTTTAAAATGGATATCACATTTCTGTTTTATCCATTTCTATGATTGTAATAATTGTTTGTAACGTAAGTCATTCCCTTTTCTGTTAGAGAATATAGCTGATGTATATCGTCACGCATAACATATGTCCGCTTAATTAATCTTTCGATACGTTCATCTGTTATTTTAGATGACCAATTTAAATGTTGATGAATTGTTTGGTATCCAAGTTCAATTGTATTTCCTTGGTGACGATAGAGATGGACTAGTAATAAATCTTCACAGAACTTTTCATGATTCACAAAGGACTTTGCCCATTGTCTTAACATACCATGACGATGGAAAATAATGCCTAATAGTACTGTTACCATTCCTACCAAACTGCACATACCAGAAACCGATACATTCCACAAAATTGCGATATGATATCCCAGCCAAGAATTGATAATCGCAAAGAGAATGGATACTAGTATTGTTATCTTTAAATCTTTTGTAATCATGCATGCGGCAGCAGCTGGTGCTACAAAGTACGAAATAACTAGGATACCACCAACACTGTTAAATGCTACAACACAGGTAATCGATACCAGTATCATCAAAACACGATACATATACGTAACAGGAATACCTATTAATTGTGCATACTCAGGATCAAAGATTGCGACCTTTAGTTTCTGGTAATTGAATAATAAGAAGATCCCATTCATCGCAAGAATTACAAGCATTTCAAACATTGACTTCGGCATTCCAAATTGGCGAATAAATGGTGTAAAGAGCGGATTGCCCATTAATACCACTTCTACATCCAAATGGGTATTCCGAAAGAACTTTGTAATTAAGAGTACAGCTAATGCAAAGAATATCGGAAAGACAATTGCGAGTGCATCATCCCTCTCAACCAAACGATGACGAGATAATTCTTCAACCAGCCATACTGTAAACACACCAAAGATTGATGCACTGATAACTAACCATATCGAACGTAAATCAGGCACAAAGAAGAAAGCTACTACAATACCTAATAATACCGAGTGAGATAAAGCATCTGCAGTCATCGCTAATTTTCTTAAAACTAAAATTGGTCCAAGGATTGCACATCCAATCGCTGTCACCATCATCGTTAACAACACTTCTGACATGATTTTGCATCCTTTCCAAGTCTTTTTTGTGCGACTAAACCATACTTACCAAATACCATGGATAACACTGTTAAGATACCCATACAGATGATTACCATCGGACCTGTCGCAACACCACTATATGCAGTAGATAAAAAAGTACCTATAAAGGCAGATATACCAGCCATACTACCTGCAATAAATAATACTTGTTTCAGATTTCTAGAGTGTTGATTTGCACATATACACGGCATCGTTAAAAATGATGAAATTAGAACTGCACCAATAGATTTTAGTCCAACAACAATAAACATCACCATCAGCAGTAATAACACCGTATTTACAATCGGCATTGAAATACCGATTGCACTTGCAATTGTGGATCAAAAATACTAGCCACTAACTCTTTATAAAATAAAACCAATAATATTGTTGCGATGATTGCACATATCGCAATCATGATAATATCTTCTTTTACGATAAATGCTGCAGAGCCAAAGATATAGTTCTTTAAACCTGCTTGTGATGCACGCATGTATAAAGGGTTTCCTTGTAAATAACTCTTTAACACCATACCTAATCCAAAGAATCCAGTTAAAACGATTGCTAATGCCGCATCAAAATCAATCACACTATGCTTTCGTATCAATTGGATCGTTAGATATGCAAGAATACCAAATACCGCAGCTCCTAATGTCAATATGACGGAACTACGGATACTAAATAGCATAAACGCAACCACAACTCCAGGATAGGACGCATGTCCCACAGCATCTGCCATCAAACTCTGTCCTTTATATACACTAAAACAACCTACAATCGCACTTGGAATCGCAAGTAAAACGGTACCTATCGCAACAACTAAGAAATCATAAGAGAACAGTATCTGTATTAGATTTTCCATCATGATACGTCTTTCTAATGTTTTCTTCTGTTAGTACATCTTCTGTTTTACCACTTGCCACAACATACTTGTTTATAAATACAACATGATCAAAATATTTTTTCAATGTATGTAAGTCATGGTGTACACAAACAATCGTCTTACCTGCCTTTTGCAATTCCTTTATTTTATCCATGATGATTTGTTCACTAGTTTGATCTACACCTGCTAGTGGTTCATCCATAATAATCAAATCCGCATCATGACATAATGCTCTTGCGATAAAAACACGTTGTTTTTGTCCTCCAGATAGTTGTGATATCTGTCGGTTTTCAAACTCTTCCATTCCCATCTCGCAAAGTGCTTGATGTGCTAATTCTTTATCCTTTTTACGTGGCCACTTTAGCCATCCTAGGCTTGCATATCGGCCCATTAGGACAACATCCTTTACACGGATAGGGAAATTCCAATTGACTGCAGAAACCTGCGGAATGTACGCTATTTCCTTTCGTACATCCGCAAGATCTTTGTCATGAATTTTTATTACTCCGGATATGGATTTTACAAATCCCAAAATACACTTTAGCAACGTTGATTTACCAGCGCCATTTGGGCCAACAATTGCGGTAATTGCATTTCTTTCGATATCAACATCAACATCCCAGAGTACTGGACTTTCTCCATACGATACCGTCAAATCTTCGACGTGAATATAACTCATAAATACCTCCTTTATTTGAGGTTTGATACGATTAAATCAACATTATGTCGATACATATCAATATATGTATCACCTGCTTGTCCCTTAGGTGCTAGAGAGTCACTAAATAGTTCCTTTCCTTCACCACCAACAACTGTCACATCAAACCCCTTCGCTTTACATGATTCCTTCAACTTTTCCATACGTGCAGGGTCTGTTGTTGTTTCCGCAAAGATAGCCTTTATCTGATGCTCAACAATATACGCTGCTGTTTCAGCCATATCACTATTTGATAATTCCGCATCTGTACTAACACCTTGTGGTGCTTTTACCGTAATATCATAGCGACGTGAGAAATAGTTAAACGCATCATGCGGTGTAATTAAGATTCTTCTATCTGCCGGAATCATATTGAGTTGTTCACGGTTGTATGTATCTAGTTCATCTAGCTTCTTCAGATATGCTTGCAAGTTTTCTTCAATTTCATCTTTTAAATCAGGTAGTTTCTCTTGTAGAGCTTTTGCGGCTTCTTTTGGTTGCTTGTTTATATAAATCAATATCAAACCAGAAGTGTGGATCGACGATTGTTTCTCCATCTTCTTCCATGCGACCTATCTTTGATTCATCAAAGTTCTGGGATACAGATACTGCATTAATCGCTTCTAGTAATTCAATCATCTTACCTTCAAAATGTAGACCATGATATAACACTAAATCCGCATTCTGTAATTTTGTATTATCTTCTGGCTTCGCCTCATAAGTATGAGGATCTTCTCCAGCCGGGATAATGAGTTGTGTATCTACCTTATCACCTGCTAAAACATTTACCATATCCTCTAAAAATGAGGTTGTTACAACCACATTTAACTTCTTTGATTTTTCAGTTGGACCAGAAGTCATATTTCCAGCATTTCCTGCGCATGCAGTCATCATAGTGACAGCTATAATCATTAATAGTTTTCTAAACATAATTCCTCCATAAGTTAGTTCACGCTAACTAACTATAACAAGAATATACTGTTTGATAGTTAGTGTCAACTAACTTATTCATATTATTTTAGGAATTAAGAAAAGATGGATGTTCATTCACCCATCTTTCATTGCTTATTTTCCAAATCTTTCCTTAAGACGTGCTAATGCGTCGTCCATGGATACTTCTTTCTTCACTGGCTTATTGTGCTTTGGTCTTTGGTTATTATGCTTGCCAGCAGCTTTACGATGACGATATGCCGCATCACGCTGTTCTAATTGATCTAATGGTAGTAAGGATAACTGTACACGATTTCTAGCTTCATCGATTTGATATACCCAAACCTTCACAATATCATTGACTGCCACACACTCAGATGGATGAGAAATTCTCTTCATCGACATATGAGATAAGTGAACTAAGCCATCTTCATGTAGACCGATATCCACGAAAGCACCAAAGTCTACAACATTTCTAACAGTACCAGATAATTGGTCACCTACATGTAAGTCAGAGATGTTCAGTACATCACTCTTGAGTAGTGCACCATCAAACTGGTCACGATAGTCACGTAGTGGTTGACGAATCGCTTCCTCGATATCCTTGAGTGTATATTCATCAATACCTAGCTCTGCTGTCTTTTCCTTAGGGAAAGAGATATCTGCTTCACCAAGCTTTGTAATACCACATGCCTGCATGAGTTTACGAGCAGCTTCATAACTTTCTGGGTGGATAGATGTCTGATCAAGTGGTTCATCACCATCTGTGATACGCAAGAAACCTGCACACTGTGTAAATGCCTTTGGACCTAACTTCTTAACCTTCAGCAATTGTTTACGATTCGTAAAGCGTCCATTTTCGTTACGATAGTTTACGATTTCTTGTGCTGTACCACTATTTAAACCAGAGATATGTGTGAGTAACTCTAGGGAAGCTGTATTTAAATCTGCACCGGTACGGTTTACAGACTTCATTACAACTTCATCTAGTCTTTCTGTTAATGCCTTCTGTGGAAGGTCATGTTGGTATTGACCTACACCGATTGATTGTGGATCAATCTTAATTAACTCTGCAAGTGGATCAAGTAAACGTCTTCCAATCGATACTGCAGAACGTTCTTCAACTTCAATATCTGGGAATTCCTTACGTGCAGCTTCTTGTGCTGACCATACAGAAGCACCTGCCTCAGATACGATTGCGTAGGAAACATCTAACTTGTGCTCATGGATCAGTTCTGCAACTAACTTCTCACTTTCACGAGATGCAGTACCATTACCGATTGCGATAATCTGTACATGATACTTTTGAATCAGTGCTAGTAACTTCTTCTTAGAAGTTTCAATATCTTCACCCTTCTTTGAGAATGGGAAAATCTTACTTACTGTTAACATCTTACCAGTTTCATCAATGACTGCTAACTTACAACCATTGAAGAAACCAGGGTCAAATCCTAAGACAATTCTTCCCTTTAATGGAGCTCTGTAAGAGTAACTTCTCTAAGTTCATTGAGAAGATTTCAATGGACTTATTCTGCGCTCTTTCACTTAATTCAGAGCGAATTTCACGTTCGATAGATGGGAATAATAAACGATCACAACCATCTACTACCGCTTCATATAAAAGCATCTTCAACAATTGTTGTTTGGGACCCTTAAGTAGTGTCTTTAATGCATTCTTCTTTAATTGTTCATCATCGAAGACAAAGGAAACTGTAATAACCTTTTCCTTTTCTGCACGGTCAATTGCCATGATACGGTGGTCAGCGAGCTGAGAAATCTTTTCACTACGGTCGTAGTACATCTCATAGACTTTATTTTCATCCACAGCATCCTTCTTTAACTTTGTCTGAAGAACACCTGCCTGCATGATTGTATCCTTAAATGCCCAACGCTGTTTTGCGTTATCACTGACAACTTCAGCGATAATATCCTTCGCACCTTGAATCGCATCCGCAACTGTAGGTAACTGCCTCTGATAAGTACTTTTCTGCCTCTGCTTCTAAGGAACCTTCTGTAGGTAGAGCAAGCATCCAATCCGCAAGTGGTTGTAAACCATTCTTGATGGCTGTTGTAGCACGAGTCTTCTTCTTTTGTGCATATGGACGGTAGATATCTTCTACCTGAGATAACTTTGTACATTCGATAACAGACTGTTTAATTTCCTCTGTTAACTTACCCTGTTCTTCAATTAACTTTAGAACATTCTCTTTTCTCTCCGCTAATTTTTGTTGATATTCATATTGTTTCTGGATATAGAAAATCTGTTCTTCATCTAAACCCTTTGTGGCTTCCTTACGGTAGCGGGCAATAAATGGAACTGTATTTCCTTCCGCTAATAAAGATAGTGTATTTTCGACCTGACTGAGTTGAACCTTCAACTCTGCCGCAATCGCCTGAATGATATTTTCGTTCATGATGTGACTCCCTTCATCCTTACTATTTTATCACTGATTCACTTTATTTTAAAACTCTAGCAAAGAATCATTTATCGTTCTAATACTTTTTAGATAAAAGTTATAAAATGTCTGATAATATATTGACTTGTGGTCAAATTATGAGTACGATTATGTCATGGATAAAACTATTATCCGTCACCCATAAGGAGGGGATATTAAAATGGAACTCATTATTATTCCGGCTATTTTCTTTATTTTAGCAATCGCACTTGCAGTATCATGTGCAAACATTGTTCCTCAGGAAAACGCATATGTTATCGAACGTTTCGGTAGATATCGTACAACTTGGGATGCAGGCATTCACTTCAAAGTCCCATTTGTAGATCATGTTCGTCGTAGAGTTCTTCTAAAGGAACAGGTAGCTGACTTCGCACCACAGCCTGTTATTACAAAGGATAACGTAACAATGCAGATTGACTCCGTTGTGTACTTCAAGGTTATGAACCCACATGATTATGCATACGGTGTAGAAAATCCAATCATGGCGATGGAAAATCTAACTGCTACTACATTACGTAATATCATTGGTGATATGGAGTTAGACCAAACATTAACATCTCGTGAAGCAATCAACTCTCAAATGTTACAGACAATCGACTTCAGCAACAGACCCATGGGGAATCAAGGTTACTCGTGTTGAGTTAAAGAACATCCAACCACCAACAGCGATTCGTGAATCCATGGAAAAGCAGATGAAGGCTGAACGTGAAAAGCGTGCTGCTATCTTAACTGCAGAAGGTCAAAAACAAGCAATGATCCTTGAAGCAGAAGGTAAGAAAGAATCTGCTGTGTTAAATGCCGAAGCTGAAAAACAAGCTACAATCTTAGCTGCCGAAGCTGCTCGTGAAAAGGAAATTAAAGAAGCCGAAGGTCGTGCTGAAGCAATCCGCGCTATCCAAGAAGCTACTGCTGATGGTATCCGTGCTATCAAAGAAGCAGGTGCTGATGAAACAGTCATTCGCTTAAAGAGTTTAGAAGCTTTCGCTGCTGCTGCAGATGGTAAAGCAACAAAGATCATCATCCCTTCAGAAATTCAAAGTCTTGCGGGTCTTGCAAAAGGAATTACAGAAAGTATTAAAGAGTAACTATTATGTCAGATAGTTTTTTCCCTTTAATTCTTCTGACGGTTGTCACATCTGCTCTCTTAATTGTGCTTTCCAATAAGTTGCAACAGGTAAATAACCAACAGAGAAAAACTTTCAACAATGACTATATTCCACCAAAGTCACCACTAGATATACCAGTACGTACAGTACCACGCCATGTCCCAAGTATCATGGAGCCAAATCACACGGATGATATCAATGGTAAAAACGATATTCATCGTGAGGCACCAGAAAAAGGATATGTTGTTTTAAATGGTGTAAAGCGTAGAATTCATGAGTGCAAAGATTTATAAAAATATGAAGCTAGTATGCATGCATACTAGCTTCTTTTATGTAAAAGATGGGATATGTTTTAATAGTGCTTTTGCGATACCATCGTGATTATTATCATCTGTGATTTCATCAGCGATTGCTTTTACTTCATCTTGTGCATTTGCCATCGCAACACCTACTCCAGCAAACTGCAACATTGTAATATCATTACCCGCATCACCAAATGCTATACAGTCTTTTGCTTCAATGCCAAGTTTATCTAATGCACTCTTCAACGCTGCGCCTTTATCAATTCCTTGCGAAGTCATCTCATAGAAGAAGTTTGCACTAAACATCATAGACAGTTTGCCTTCAAACGGAGCTGAGATTGCCTTACAATTCTCACGTAAATACCCAGGTTGTCCAACCACTAAAATCTTATTGAGCGGGAAGTCTACATAACTTGCAAGATCACTTACCTCTTTGAGTAAATAATTGTTCATACGTGCTTCATACTGAAATCCATTAAATGTACGTCCCTTATCAGTAATCATGCAATCATATACATCTTCAACAACCATATAATCATCTTCTACAATAATTGGATGTACATCAAATTGTTTCAAATGTTGCAGTGTCTTCGTAACTAACTCCTGCTCCATCGTTGTATTCACTAATACTTCCCCTGTTTGGCAATCGATTACCTTTGCACCATTGAAACAAAGGAATAAACCATGATGCTTATCCATCTCTAACATCTTGCCATACTTTTCAATTCCCTTGGCAGGACGACCACTCGCAATCACCAAACGAATACCCTGTTCTTGCGCCTTCAATAAAACTCTTTTTGTTTCAGGCGTAATTTCCTTTTGATCATTTGTTAGTGTACCATCAATATCTAATAAAATCGCTTTCATCATTACCTCACTTAGCGTATTTCAGGAAATCCTTTTGTTACAAAATAAATCCAAACGAGCATCATAATAGGAACACCAATCTGGAATATTAAATGCTTTGTCTTATGATGGAAGATACGCATTCCTAAATATGCACCATAGGCACCACCAACTGCGGCCGCTCCTAGTAATGTCTTTTCAGGAATTCTCCACATGTTGTTCATTGCACGATATTTATCTAAGCCATATAGACCAAATGTTATGACATTAATGACTGCTAAATATGCTAAAACTGCTACTGACATCTTTATTACCTCACTTTTTGCATGGATATCATATAGTATCCTTCCATAAAATTGAAGTAAATTTTTTATTAACTTAGCTACATAGTGCTATGATTAACGCAAGAATAGATTGGAGATTATAAATATGCCATGTACAACATTACTCGTCGGTAAAAAAGCTAGTTATGATGGTTCAACTTTAGTTGCACGTAACGAAGATTCGGGAGCTGGTGAATTTACTCCCAAAAAATTTATCGTTGTTCATCCTAGTGAACAACCCGAAGTGTATAAATCTGTTTTATCTCATGTAGAAATCCCTCTACCAAAGAATCCTATGCGCTATACTTGTATGCCAGATGCACTTAATGATAAAGGTATTTGGGGTGCTGCAGGTGTCAATGAATTAAATGTATCTATGACAGCCACAGAGACGATCACTTCAAATGAACGCGTTCTTGCGGCAGACCCATTAGTAGAATACATCCCTGCTCAAGGCAAAAAAGGTGATGAAGTTTATGTCCCAGAAGTCGTTGGTGGTATTGGGGAAGAAGATATTGTTACACTTGTACTTCCTTATATCAAGAGCGCTCGTGAAGGTGTTCTTCGTCTTGGAGAAATCTTAGAGAAATATGGTACATACGAAATGAATGGTATTGCCTTCCAGGATGTCGATGAAATCTGGTGGCTAGAAACAATCGGTGGACATCATTGGATTGCAAAGCGTGTCAAAGATGATGAATACGTTGTAATGCCTAACCAACAAGGTATTGATAACTTTGATTTAAAGGATGCTTTTGGCAAGCAAAAAGAACACCTATGTTCTAGTGACTTAGTAGAATTTATCGAGAAGAATCATCTAAACCTCAACCAAGATACTAAGAAGTTTAATCCACGCTATGCCTTCGGTTCACATTCAGATGCAGACCACGTATACAACACACCACGTGCTTGGATTATTGGACGCTACTTCAATCCCAACATCCTATCGTTGGGATGGTACTAAGGCAGATTATCGTCCTGTTCCGATAACGTCCCGGCGGTGGGATGTTGGTTAATGGCATCCGCGGCTGTTAACCATTATCGTGCCAGCTGCAGTGGCGAACAAATGCGCTAACGACAGATGGCGCACTAACGGTGGCTGAATGATTAACTTCTCGATAATACTGGTCACTGAAGGCATAGATAACACAACATAGCGTCGCTAATCGAAGCTATCAACCCTTGAAGCATTACAGCTCAATGTTGCGCTGCTGTCGGTGATAACCGCGGTTGTTCTGGCCACCGAATTTCGGCGTCACGGAAGGCAACACCGTTGTTCACCGCTGCTGAACTTCTCGGGCGGTACGGCGCTGACGTGCGAACTGGCTGTCGCTTCCCCAGCCTCGGCGACGCTGCGGGGAACATATTTTCATCACGGTATGCAATGAACCTTTAGTAGATTCATTGATAAACGTATCTCGACTACGCTATTCGTGTTTTACCTGCGGCACCCAATGCTGCAATCGCCAGTCATCCTGGCATCCTGGCTATCAGCGCGTAAGTTCTTCGACGAAAGTTCGACAAACAATTTATACGCCTCGGGGTTGTTCATGGAGATGAACGACGACAGGCACAGGGCTCGGCTCTGGGGCGTTCGATGACTAAAGGTGAACCATCATAACTTTTCGACGATATGTTGTTTATGGCATGATCTGTTCTTTATTAATCATGCTATAACTAAATTGGCAGAATTGCTCCATTATAAAAGGAATGCTATATATCCCATGCGAAAAATGAAGATGGGCTCGTGGCATTTTAACATACTGACGGTGTCAGCCATTACGACCCCGAACCGCTGGACGGATAGGCTGTCTGCAATGAACAACATGTGAAATTCCTGGGCTGTGGAAGCGGCCGTCGCCCTCGAACGTTCGGGAATGCCTGTCTTCGGCATTTCTTCCCGTTTCGACCAGTGTTCAATGTAATGTGTTCAGACTGACACAACGGCTGGGTAAAAATATTTAATCAGGCTAACTGTTTGTTGGTGATGCATAACAAATAAAGGCGCGGCAAAGAATTCTGACGCCGAGCCAGACCATCACGCGATGACAACCGGTGATCGTCTACAAAGGCCGAAAGGCATGTTCAGATATTCAGAGGACCAAGCATCGGTTTACTGGTTTCGATGATGCGTCGACAGCAGGCGAGGGGAAGTGTTGGTTAATAAACCGTGGTGAAACTGAGCGATGCGATGTGGTCTGTTGACCAGCAGAGACTGATTACCAGGTTGTTGAACTATTATGACCGTGATTGCGGATGAGAATCATGCGACCAATGAGTTCAGTGCGGCCAGACAACTGCTGGTGAAAGAGGTCCGGTTAACCAGACTTTCCGCTGAGCAAGGTGGTTGGACGACACCTGTTGCGGTGTGGTGATATCGCTCACGTTGAAGGGAAGCTTCCTCTATGATGTTTGTGCAAACTCTGTGAATGACTTCTCAGGGAGGCCAAACAAGCAGTGGCACTGGTGCTGTAACCATTGGTGATACGGGCGACGATATTTCAATGTTGCGGTTGGTGATGATAACAATACTGAAACGGCGGTTGCGGTACGACCCGCGATAATGTCGTGATGACGTCGCAAAAGCACACTGGTAAAAACCTCCGCTCTTTAATAAAGAAACTGATATGCGTGCATGCTGCTGTATTTTGTAAATTCTTCATCTGGAGACTCACGTTTACGCCATTTAGGTTTCAACATGTCGCACTATGAGGCCTCACGACTGTGTTTTACCATTGATCGTCGCGGAACTGACTCCGTAACTGCCCCGGGATAACGTTGACCAGCGCAGTGGTGTGGCTCTGGCGGTGATTGAGCCGAGAATGCTGCTGATTGTTATGGCGCAATTGAGCTGCTGGCTGGGCAGATGTGACGGTCGTGGAAAGCTGGGCTGAAGGCCATGCGACGGTTGCTGCTGGCTACTGCCTTGATTCTTTGAACCACAGACTGAACGGTGACCAGCGCTGTTGCTACCGTCTGCGGCGGCGGCAGCTTTCTCTGGCTTTCTTCGAGCGACATTTCATCGGCACCTTCTTTGTTCTTTGCCGGATACCATCGGCGGTAACTAACCCAGACCAGCGCGAAACGCTTCGGCAACGCAATTTCGCACTGCTGACAACTGGCAACTGGGTAACAACTGGCATAAACTTCGGCGTTTGTTGCAACAGATTCTTTTCTTGCAACTACTGCTTCAGCGCCGTTCTGCGTGGACGTTCGCTTTCCGTGGATACGAATCGCTGTTGGTGGTTGGACGACCAACTTTCAGCGCAGCTACGAAGTCTGTTGCGAAGTCGCGACGGCGACGGTTGGAGCCCGCTGCGAGATAGCCAATGTTCGGTCTGTTTCCGCTGTCGCAATGATATTGCGTGATAACCAGCCAACGGTGAAATTTTCCTCGCCGCTCGAACCGGACTACCACCGTGCCATGTGCAATCGTGGTGAGTTCATAACGCGGTAGCGGCGAGTCGGCTCTGCGTTATCGCTGATGGCAGGCTGGTGCACGAAGTCAGCCTGTTTAGAGCTCTACGCAGGCTGTGATGCAAATGTGGGACTTTGATGCCTGCATCTGAACCTTGTCTACCGAACGTTCGACCAGCGTGCGTTTTCGAGGAACAGCGGGCGCACATGATGAATGCGACGCAAGAAGAAACCAGCCGGGCAACAACAGTTCGCTGTACAATCCTCACCCATGGTGGGCGGTGTGGTTTGTCATGAGCATGGTCGCCGCCGCTGACCTGAAATCGTGATTATCGGGCGACCGCAGCTTTTTATCTGAAATGTTGAGGATTCTGGAGACGCAAACAAATTGATCGGTGGGCAGATGAGGGTGCATCGTGAACAGTATCATTCGAGGCGACGCTGGTTCGGCTTTCGGTCGAATCGGCCTGCTATCTTCAGCCAGCGGAGAAGGTTGTTGCCCGCCATGGTACAGGCGAATGAACAGACTGCAATCACGGTATCGGCTGGTGACGGTATGTTCTTGGGATTGATTGAAGGGCACGGGGTGAGATGGCTGGAAATCAGCGATCTGTTCGGTATGTTGCAAGGTGCTCCGGGTAAGAAGACCTGGTCCGCTGTGCTGAGACAAACCGGCTGGCTGATCGAAACGGTTTATTCGCTGGATAACGCTCTGAAGGTTCGCCAAGCGGGGCAATGTATCGACGATTCTTTGATTGCGGATACATTCAGGTAACGGTTACGTCGCTCGGTCAGTCTGGGCAACGGACGTTGAGACAATCGTGAACAGTATTCGAACGAGATGAAGAGGATAACGTGAGGACGAAATAGAGGTCTGAGATGTTGCGACCGCGGTGGTTTCTGACACCGCCACCTCATGACGGTGCGAAAGAAGGGACCACGGTTTCGCTGGCTCGATGACGGTATTGAAGAATGGGTGAACGCTCGAGGCCAGGCAGCCAGGCGGGCTGTGAAGGCGGTGTGTGGTTGTGGTCTGTCGGGCATTGATTGGCTGCAGTGGTCGAAGGCGCGTCGGTGGTCTTCTCGATGAACAGAGGGTGCTCTTGCAGCCGATGAGGAAGAATGTCTTGAGACAGACTCTTCGTGATTGTCGAGACCAGCGGTTGATGGAAACGAACCAGATGTTGACGGTGGTAGTTTCCCCGTTCTCAAGAAAGGGCGACTCAGTGAACTTCTGAAGAGCTGCGGCGGACCGAAACCGTCGTGTACGAATATCGCCAATTGACAATGTTGGCATCGACAATTGAGTTGATTATTCGTGAGCTTTGAGATGGGCTGTTTCACAGTCTGGCGGGCAGCTGAGCGGTGGCACAAACTGCGCGGTTCCCGGGCGGCCGGATGACATGCTGCGGCCTCGACGGAAGATTTTGCCAGGCCGCTTTGCACGAAATGATAAGATGGGTGTCGAGCAATCGTTGGTCAGCTACCAGCGACCTTCACGGGCGTTAACGAAGACTGAACCAGTTGTCGGTCGGTGAAGCCGGCTGCCGTGCGGTTGCTTCCTGCTGACGCATATCTCGGGGACTGAAGCGCTCAATTGATGCGGCACAATCGTCGCTGTCGTAATGAAAAAAATGGTTGAATCTGCTGAAGACAGAGATGAATCCCAAGGCCCGATGCGACTCTTCAAGCTGTCTGGTCGGTGATGAGCTGGATCGAACCACCGAAAACGAACTGCTCGTAAACTTTCATGCGGGCGGCTATTACTGAAAGGTGACTCTGGAAAAGACGGCAGGCTGGTGACGATGAACTGCTGCACTCGAAAGAACTGTCGAGGAAACCAACCACTGCATTATCGGTTGGTGCGCTACTCAGGTAACGGTATCCAGCAGGCCGACCCGGTATCTGACGCTGTTAAATGTTGTGAACTTTGAACAACAAATATCATTCCCCGCGAAGATGACGGTTCACGCTCGCTGTGTGGACGGGCCCTGCGTGACGACGACCGAGGTTTGGTATCGACCGAAGCGCAGGAAACATTGTACGGTCATCACTGCCGACCAGATCGGTGTCATCGTCGGCAAACTTCTTTGGCAATATGTTTCAAAGACGAAGCACAATAACGTGAAGAAGTGATGGTCGTAATTTGTTTCCGCATGTGGAAAGATTTGGAAAGGCGCTTATTGAAGATGGTGAATGGGCTGTCCTCTTTCAGCAATTCTAAAATAGCCAGACGGTGGTTGACGCTGGCAACGGTATTCACCCTGACCCGCCAGTTGATTGGCGTGAACAACATGGAGGTATGGGCCAGAAAACTGTGTTGTCGCCTTGACCTGACTGCGTGAAATGCTGGTGCTGTCAGCTGTCGAAGGGGCAAATATTGATTGTAGCTGGCTGCAGGGGATGTAACCAAGCTGTTTGGCGAGCAGATAGTGAATACACAACTCGTATCGGCACGGAAAAGATCTCATGCTGAGGGGCGAGCCAAATAATGAGCCAGTGTTCATGTCATGGGATGCTGCGTTTTGAGCGGGCGATTGAGCCAGGGCGACCAGCTCATTGTCTGTCGCGAAGGCACGATCGGAATCAGGCAGATGGCGAAGATGATGGTCGTCCGCCTGTTTGACCGATTTGCTGTGAACAACGGCAAAGCCGCAACTCACGAAGATGATTGAAAACGCGAGCGCGAAGAAGCTGGGTGAACTGGTTGACCGTGAACAACTTCAGCTGTTCCGGCGACCCGCCGCGTGATGCGTCGCTATCGGCAAAATGGTACGGAGGTAATTGATGGCTGGCTGGCGGCATGTTGTTGAGCATCCAGGCGACGAACCACTATGAAGGATGAAGGGGCGTAAAACGAAGGGCGAGATGAACCAGTGATGAAAAAGAAAGAACATTGGCTCTCTAACACCAGGGTTTCAAACGGAAGTGAGCTCACCTGATATGTATCGACGCCAATCTTGTTTAATCATCAGGCTCAGGCAGGAGGTGACATGATTCTCATTCACGTCGTGACGACATCATGTGGAAAGGTCCGTATGTTGATGTTGATATCGGCGATTACCACGGTATTGACCCAGGCGTTGCTGAGGTAGTTTCGGCAAACTCCGCTGTCGGGTAATAAAATTCGTGACGAATCTTTGCGGATATTGCGAAAACAGCGTACGAATTTCTGCGATCGGTGAACTTTCCCCATCCGTGAAATGTTGTCCTAACAGGCAACAACCTGAGATGACAAAACGACACGCCAAAAGAATGAAAAGCCAGCATCAGCTGCACAGATGGTTGTTCGGCGAATATCGCAACCTCTGGAAGGACAAAAACAACGTTTTCTCCGCACAAAGCCCTGTCGGCGTGCGGATTGGCCAGATGAACCACTGGCAGGTAAACGATCGTCATCGTGGATAAGTGCAAAACCAGGCACGGTGTTCGGCAATACGCATGACTTACATACATTGAAAAAATATTTTGATCATGTTGTTGCTCGACAAATATGTTGGTCGGCTGAAACAATGTACTGAAGAAAACATTGAAAAACGGCTGTCGTAATCGAGCCTTGTTCTTGGTGACGCGATAGCTGGGCCTGCGATTCCAAGTGCGTTGTGGAAACGTTTTGGTGTATATGAGTTTGATGAGGACATGCGATCTATCTGGAGTTCAATGATTGCGTTGCTGTTGTGTCGCCAGTTCCATCATATTGACGATGGGCTGGAAATTGTGTGTTCGCGGCTCTAACGATACCCGGCATAATAATGACCGATTTTGATGCGGCGTTAACGTGTTTTAACTAATTCTTTGAATTGGTATGTTAAAGTTATCTGAAACCCTGCGTGCATCTGGCAACTGCTGTCTTCAATGCGGCGTGAAAGACTGTTATCGCTGATTACGTGCAGTGCTCTGTAATATTGACCGGTTTTTATTGATGACTTCTTCGGCCTGACCCCCACGGTACGTCGGTATTTCGGCGTGCTGCTTCTGACGCGATGACCTGACGGACAAAATATCTATTGTTTATTATTCATCATTTTCTTGTAACGAATAACCTGTTCTTCCTTCTTTCAAATCAACTGCTGATGGCTATTATTGTGCAGGTAATAACTTTCAGTATATCTGCTGCTGCTAGTGCTTTTGTCTGCTGCGTAGTGATGTTTGCGACTGGTAATCGCGTGGCTTGACGGCGATTGGATGTGCTGTCGCAGACGAACAATTTTGATGGCGATGACTTCCCCGATAACTCTTCGCCGACAACCAGGCGCGATGTACGACCCGTTCGATATCGGTGGTGTCGGTGCATCAATCTTTGGTGTTTGTGTAACTGATTGAAATGGCGATAATCGGTTGAGAATGATACGGTGTCTTCCGATATTCTTTACTGCAAGTTCTTTCGGGGCTCTGGATAACGAAATGATGATAATCCGCCCCACCATTTATTCGCCGGTGGAAATGCCGAAATCATCATTGAAGCTGCTGTGTTCGGGTAATCGGTTCTTCTTCGCCTTCGATACCAGCTTAAAGATGCGCGATCGCGCGACCAACTGGTGTAACCAGCTCGATGTTTTGATGACTGCTATCGATACTGGGCCAACGTTGCTGACGTTGATCAAACATCTGTATTCAAACCAGCACCCAATGACGCCGGCTACTGCCGCATCATGTTCAGACTGAACTGGCGGCTGCTGGTATCGTTCTCAACTGCGTTATCAGTGGCGGCACGGTTATCTGTCACGAACGCGGAGATATCGGTTTCTGTTAACAGACTGTTGAGAATGACGCTGACTATTGAGCGACCGTGCATGTTTATGTTCGGGCAATGGGCAAGGTCACGTGAATGCGTAATATTGATTTATTACCTCTGTCGTCTTGAAACCGGTCGGGCACGGATATGGTCATCGGCATTGAAGTGATATCTAAGATAATTGTATCGGTGGTGAAAGCGGACAGCGTGACGTGCTGCATCAGCTGTGTTCTAACGAAAGGAAATGACTGCGACCTGGCTGATGACGTAAATGGATAAAACGAAATGTGGGCTATCGACTGTTTTATCTTTCGAGGTATAAACATGCAGGCCAGTGTTTAAACTCAATGTTGTTAATTCCACAGTATGAATAGATTTAGTAACCCGTCGTTTTAACTACAGAAGACGCGCAGATATGTTTCGAGAGAAGGCGACAGGCGTCGGGCGAAAGCGGAGGCGAAGGTCATGTCGGGCAGATAGTCGTTCTTGACGTGTTTGACGAAAACCGAACGTGGTGACCGGTTTACGTTGTCGTGGTCCGGAAGCTTTCGTGGATGTTGACTGTCGCCGCCAAACGCTGTGCTGTGTCAACAGAGATGAATGAACCCGTGGTGGCTCAGCCGTACAAGTGGCGTGGTTATTCTGTTCGGGACTAGGTGCCGACACAGTGGATATGAGGCGGACAAATATGTCATGCGCCTGGTGGGCTGTTTTGGGGCAAGAAGTGCATTAACGGATGAATGTTGTCGCGCGGTGAATCACGAGGAATGACCGAAGGCCGTTTTGAAACTGCAGATGATTGGTAATGGTAGTACGCTGCAATGTCGGCTGTGCGAAGAAGCCTTGCGCGTGAGCACGGACAAAGGAAGCTGTCAGGGTGTCATCTGGCCCGTCGCTCTGATCGCGCATTCGCCCGCCAGCGTATCATCAGGCTGTGACGATGATTCTGGCACCAAGGCTGAGCCATTTATTCTCGAATGAAAAAGATCTTGGTGATTAAGCCAATCTGGTGACGCGTGATATGACCGCTGTTTGAGGGTAGGCAGTGCGCGCCAGCGGAGAATGTCATCGAGGCCGATGGCGCTCAGGCGACTGTCTGCTGAGGCGGGTGAAGGGCAAATCGACAACCGTGACTCGAATTAAGTGTTCTTCCTGAAAACTTTTAGCAAACGGCGTTGCTGAAGAGTGACGAAGTTGTCATGTTACGCTGCGCTCTCGTCGTAAACGCTGTTCACTGTGTTCGTGATCAGGCTGTGATACAGCTTACGAGATGATGGTGCGTCGCGAGCGCGTTATCATCCGTGTTGCTAAGGCGATACAATGCGGACCAGGGATTGTTGCGTGATCGTGCTGGTCTTGCAAGATGACACGTACTGGCGAAGAAGCTCTGAAATCGCTGAAAATGTGTGTGTTCGACATTGAGCTTTCCGTGAGTAAGAGAATGAACTGTTAATGCTGATGGGCGTATAACATGTGTGCGCTGACGAATGAATGATGACGACGCTGGCTGCACCGCTCTGAGATCCTGCTCACGCTTTATCAGTGCGTCGTTAGTAATGATTTATTGCCTTTCCCGTCAGTCGCGCGAGACGAGAGACCCGGCCGCTGATAACTGCTGGGGAACGTGAAGTTGACCAATGTTTGGGTCTGGTCGTCGCGGTTGAAAGAAGGGCAGATCTTCGTCTGTAGTGACACGTGAGACGCGATGATGCAGGTGTCAGGCGCAGCAACTGTTGCTGGCCATCTCGGTTGCCAGGCAGTGGTGGTGGGCGTGGACGAACGACTGCTTTGTCGGCAGGCGATGGCTTCCAGATAATGGCAAATATGAGCACGGCGTGATGGTTTCGACTGACGGATAATGCGACCTGCAGCGGAGAAAATCAGACTTACCAGGGAGCTGACCACCGGCGAAACTGACCAGGTACTTTCCGTGCTGCGCAACCAACGGTGATTCATGACGCCAATCACAATGACCTGAAGGGTGGATCTATCGACTCGCTGCTGGTGTCTTGACGCATCATCGCTGTCGCATTTCACGCATGTTAAGAAGGGCGGTTCGGCGTGGTTGCCGATTACGTGCGTCTGACGCGGTGGGCGTGAGGTGACCGTCTTCCCGTTCGTGAGGCTTCGGCATGATGCCCCGGTAACTGTGTGAGGCAGCGATGGCCGCGGCACCTGAAAAGGTACGGTCGATCGAGCAGAGACCGGAAGCACGGAAGATGTTACAGTCACTGTTTGCTGGTCGGTGACGACGATAGCGTTGCGAATGTTAAATGAGGTCGATGATGATTCTGTTGGTTTTGGCAAAGACCACTCGGCTTCTTCCATTTGATGTTGTGTTGATAGTGTAATTTGTCGAAGAGGGGAAAAATATGTCATCCGTCAATGCGTGATATGGCGTTTTCAGGGTTCAGATGTTTGATTTTATCTCTTGCCTATTTGGGCCAATGAGGCAATTAATCGATGTGCGTTTACTGTGAACTCGTAATCGTCATAAAGGTGTGATACCGAAGAATTCAGGCCATTGATGCGTTGATGTGCGTCATATCTTTGGTATCGCAATCATCGTGATATTGCGTTACTGCAATGTCTGCGCCAATCGCCCGGCGCAGAGTTCTGAAGACCAATAGCGCAATGCGTGACCGGCAACCCCACATATCGCTCATTTACCATTGAAACGGCGCCGTGGCATCATACTGGCGTATTATCTTTCAGGTAACCGCATCGGGCTCAACGGGCACCAATCAAAAGCAATCAGGGCTGACCAATTGCTCTTGTTCACGTGTCATTTGACTGTTGACGTTGTTCTTTATGTTCTTCTGTGTCTTAATCTTCTGTACATCCGCTTTGTTCGGTATTGTGGAGACTATTTCACTGCGTGAAATGCCACAATGGCAGATGACAAGTGCTCTTCGTTGAGCTTTAACGGTATGCGTGATGTCCGACTGAACGATGGCGCGACGGCAAAAAAACAAATATTGCTACATGTGGACGCATTGAACTTATCTGCGTTCTGAATAATCTGATGTTGAATGTTGATGGTATCTCATACGGTACAATCGCTCAATGTCTGCAGGTAACTATTGCCTTTATTACGCCTGATTAAATACCCCAGCTTTGACCGTTCTTTGGGAAGAACAGTGCGGTATCGGCTGATGACTCCATCGACGGAACCGCGAATGGAGGATAAGCGAAGCCGGCAATTTACGGGCTATCGGTTCCGTGTGTCTGCCAGTAATGATGCGACTGAATGTATCTTTGAAATTAAGCGAGCACAACGACTGACGTATGGTGATACAGGCCGAAATAATCTACGATGTGTATCTGTTGAACCGTCATATCGGCTCAAATGTTAAATGGCTGAATGGACTACGTGAGAGGTATTACAGAACCATCTCCAGACTGCTGTCGAAGAATATCCGGGCCCTGCTGTGCAAAGTGTGAAAGTACTGCTGGGCTACTCGATGAATGAAGCTTCTTGCTGGAAGATATAACATATGTTGAAACGATGATTACACTCTGTGAACTAGCAACGTGCGCTTGATTGCACCAAATATTATTGCGTAAACACCTATTATGATCTTTGATGATGCGGTTGATGCGAAACAAACCTGGGCTGATCTCAGATATGTTCTGAATCGCTTGTCATCTTAATTACCAGCTCTAACCCCTAAAGGGTGGTGACAGAAGAAGGCACATGTTGGAAAACGAGAGATCTGCGTATGATATGCGTCTGGCTGAGTGACGAGGAGGCGGCATGTGCAGAAAGAAAAGGCGCATCACTTCCTGCACTGACGCTTTGCGAAGAAATATAAAGAGATCGTTGGGTGTTTTAGTAATTCATGTTCATCATTTGTTCGGTAATACTGAAATGCTGCCGATGAAACTGCGCTGGGATATCATGTTTACGACGGATGATGATCAGTTCGAAGTGCGCAATGATAATTCTCGGGTTTCTGGGTGAGGTGGGCTAATCGTGATCTTAAAGCATCGTTCAATCGTTACGGGAATTATCTTCAACAAAACAATAACGGAACGCCATTAATGCGGAAGTGTATTGAGCTGGTCGTGAACAACGGTCATGTCTTGTGTGATGGAGACGTGGTTCTATGTCTGTTCTGCCGATCGCGTGGTGCGGAACTGCTGCGTAGTTATTCGCGTGTCCAGAAGAACGTAAAACCGTCGCCATGCGTGGTGGTGCAAATTACGATGATGAAGGCCAGGGGCTAAATCCATCAGGCAATGTTAATCAGCATTGACCAGATGAACCCAAAAAGGGATACAGAGGCTGAATATCGACAGCTGCGCGGCGGGCTATTCTTACGGTTGCGATGATGATTCAGCGGCAATCGTGGCGGAATGACCAACGGCGATCGGCGCAGCTGTGCGCTATCGCGGGCTGTGCGCTGAGCGTATGTCGCGCATGGCGTCGTGCGACTCTTCGCTGTATCGGTGGTGTGTTGACGCTGACTGGGCGTAATCTGCTGGTCGAATGTTGCCGGATTCGCAAATGATGCGAGCTGTGGTGCATTCAGTCAGAAGGTGAACTTCATTGATGTTGGGTAAAGATGTTTCGAAGCGCAATCGGTGGCGTGAATGATGAAAAACTTTGTCAAGCCGCAAAACGTTGCGATGAAGAAGGCAGGTGAAAATCGCGCCTTGCTGCTGTGTCGTTTCTTCGGGCTCGACGAAGAACAGTTCATTGAAGAACGCGGCTGGTTACGTTCAACCATGTACAGGCACCGCGCTTGTGCCGGGCAATCTGGCGGGACCGTAATGAAGCCGGGCCGTTTGAATGATCATGCGTGCGACCAGACGCTGTGTCATTGTGATGAGAAGATGAAGGGGCCCAGACCTGGTGGGCCCGGTGAAGACGGAGGGTATCGCTGGTGGCTGGCTCTTTATCATGCGCGTGCCCGATCGTAACCCACGCGCACAGTGTTGAATGAGCGACGTGATAACGGCTTACGAAAAGCGTTCAGGCGGTGATACGGTGAAATGAACATCGCTGTGTTTCACCGTCTATCGGCAATAGTAAATGCGGATGATAAATAACCGGTGTTTGTGATAACAAACGTGGTACGATCAGGGCTTTCATAAAGGGCCGCGTATGAACTCTATACGCCAATGTGGATGGTGGCAAATACGGTTTCAGAGGGTATCTTCGGCATTTTGACTCGATACGATGGTATTTATCAAGTGGCTCTTCACAATATTAATTGTTAACTTTCAAAAGATAAAAACCTGTAGACAGAGGTAAACGTATGCATGTGTTGAGGACATGAGGACAGGCTAATGTGATGAAGATACGTGCCTTGTTCAGCAGCTTATGTGAGCAGGGAAATGTGATTAGCAAGTGGCCACACAGACCAGGCCGATTGAAAGAACTAGACCAACGAATGATCCTTTATTACAAATGATGAGCCGGGGCCGCGGCGAACAATGAGATCGAAACGTCGCATTTGAATTTCGCAAAACGTCAAAGCTGCTGTGTTGGCGGGGTTGAGCGAACTGCAGATGTCGTCGCGATTGACGTGATGGCGAATAAATATTACGGCTGTGAAAAAGATGATTGAGATACTCATGATGACCAATGACCAGCATGTCGAGTTCGGAAACGAATTCGATAACCCAGGTTGCTGGTATAAACTTTGAAAACGCTGTGGTGCGTGTTATAATCGTACTGGGCGCATTGAAGTTTGCCGGGCCACAAAAACCAAACTTGATAACTTGCGGTATGTTTCCGCGTTGAACCGAAACATCTGTTCTTTAGCGAAGAAGACATACACACGCGATCATCCGTTGTCGGGCCAATTGCTGTTGTTTCGCAGCATCAACATTGCTATTTTGGTACAATCGTTCATCGGTTTGGTGTTGACTGAACTATCGTTTTCCAGAACGACGCTCTTCGGTTGATCAGTAACGATTATTCTTCTTAAGTGCAACTGTTCTTTGGGTATTGAAAGTGTGGTGGCTATGTTGAAGTGAAACGAACCGCAGTGGGAACGGAGGCACGTGGGAGAAAACGACCAGTGTTCTGTGGACAATTGATAAAGATTGTTTGCCATTGATACCTAAACCCATCTGTCGTTAATGGCCTGTTCGTGATAACGGTGACCAGCCAACAAGCAACTGACATCGACTTGCTGGTGCCGCGGTATGCTGACCTCTTTGTACGTGCGTGACCTGAACGGTGTTGTTGAATCGTATTGCAACAGGCCGCGCTCGGCTTTCAAGTATGTACTCAGGCTGCGTTTTCTTAACGGATGAGACCAAGCCATCTTGACGTTCTCGAGGCCCGATCGGCTAAACGTACTCGCCGCTGCTATCCAAATAACGCTGTTGATGACTTATGTTTTACTGACGGTGTGGGTAACAAAAGTATGTTCGGTGCCGGTTCTCGGTCTTGATGGTCTTCGGGTACCATGTTGTAACGGCATTTATTCGTCCATCAGCCTCGTTTCAGGTACTGCCGTAATTTAATTTGATATCCGTGATATTTTCTTCGGTTGGACGGTATTGTCGGGTCGCTGGGATTACTTTCGGCATTGTTCATCGCCAGTTCTATCGAAGCGGGAAAAAGGTGACATGTGTTGCTTGTTGAGTTGCTGAAGACATCGAACAAACCACAGATTCTTTGTTGTGCGATTGTGACCCGTATATTAACTTTGTCGCGAGCCGGAAGAAGAGAATGACGAGCGCTGGTGTCGTACTGCTGACGTCTCTTCTGCAAACCTGCCTGAGATGAGGTGACGAATTTTAAGGATGCCGGTCATCGCTTCTTAATGATGAGTTTAATGAGCGACTGGTGGTCCGCCTGTCTGTGATGCGTATTGAGTGAAGAGCAGTACCAGATTGATAACCGACAGGCAAAAACTGAAATTAATAACGAAAGAACTCGTGTTCAATGGTGGGTTGTTGCATGAGGGCGAAGGTGTTCGGTGTTCGGAAACAGGTGTGAACGAAGGCAAATGCTAACGGTTGGCTGGTGTGTGGTCAGCTCTGTTTAATGTTGATGGTTATCGAAACGGCTGCGTATAAAATAATGATGACGATGTAATTCTTGTCTATCTTTGTTAAGGATTATTATTGTTTGATGTTTGAACTGGGCCAATTCTGCCTGTTCGGGCCATTTAACCGGTTGGATCGTAGAGGTGATTTAAGCCGGACACATAGTCGATTATGCTGCAAAGACTAGATGAGTGGCTGAAATCTGTATTCAATGGTGTTGAAACCAGAAAGGGTATAGTATGTGAGCTCTCAGAGATGGGAACACAGCTAACGTTTATTTTTTGACGTATGTACAACGGGGTAATGTTGCGTCGCCAACTGTTACCGCACTGCTGCCAGATACTGTCAATGGTTTTACCTGTGTCCTGGTGTGCATGCCGTAAATAAGGATGGTGAATGGCGAGGTCGTTCTTTCGATAAACGGGATTATGCGTAATTCACACGGGCAGACTGCTGGTGTTGATTTGGTGACCCAGCATCGTTGTTTCAACAATGCTCGTGTTTCCCCAGCAATGTTGAGCGGTACGACGTTTGACCGGTCGTGTTCGGCTGCTGTGCTGAAATGAGCTTTAACGATTTTCAAATGATTTTTGGTTACTGAAGTCGTATGGATAACGTTGACGTAATGATTATAACATTTGTCGTAATTCGAGATATAGACTGATAAACTGTTTGGCTGGAATGAAGACAGCTGCCACGAACCAGAAGATGATTGAAAACTGGTGTGAACGGGGTTTGTTTTCGGCGAGGCACCGGGCACATTCGCGGTAAATGATAGTTTTACTGCCTGGGGAGAGGATACGGTGAGAACCGAACAGTGATTGAACGATGATGATCGTCGACAGCGGTATATCGACGACAGGTATGTTTGCACGAAGAAAACCGGTGATTGAATACTGATGTTCTGGCTTCATCTTCGGAATAGACCAGCATCTTTCTTTGAGGAATGAAAGATAAATAGTGGGATAACTGTCGGAAGCTATGCCAATGTGTTCGGGGCAGTAGTTAATAATTTTTTCATTTTGTCATGCAGAGGTTGGACTTTAACGGGGATGCATTTTCGTGCGTAACTTTATAAATGACCTGAGGGCTATGTAAAGGCTGTTTTGACGTGACAAATCTGTTAACGTTTGGTTATGGTGATTTTGGTGGTGGTGCTGTGAATGGTGTCGTTGGATGCTGGTCGGGTACTCGGAAATGACGTTGATGCAGACGGTTACGGACGCTCTGGCGGGGAATGGTCTAAAATTTATGAGGGAACTGGCCTCTGTGCTTTATTATTGCATCCATTATCAGGGCGTCGAGGTTGGTTCGATGTTTCCTCATCTATTTTGCGCGGCCTGTAAGTTTCAGGCCTGACCGCCAGGCTGTAAGAAAGAATATTTGTATGTTACAGTCTTACGTGATATGAATAGTAGCGGGTGGTTCAGTGTCTTCGTAATATTCGTTTCAGCAGGATATGGTTAATGAATAAAATTCGTTATGTGCAGCAATTCCAATTTCTGGTCTGGTGAACATATTACCGGGCGGGGGTTTGCGGACTAATCAGCGGTTTCTCATTCATTGTCTTTTGTTGCATGTTGACGAGCACGAAATTCTCGCGACTCGGTCCACCAATGCCCAGTAATTGTTCTTATTGTTCGGAAATGAAATCGTTGGCTGCTGGCACGGTTCTGCTCGCGCAACGCACGTTGACCAATTGAAGACCGGGATAACAAAGTTGTTCAACGTGTGTTTGTTTACGGCTTCGGGTTGTGTTCGTCACGTCTTCAGTTTCCGTAATCGTGCTTCTGACGCCAAATGCGTATCGACCACAAACGCCAGCATCTCAGCCAGTGGTGGGCTGTGTACGTGAGCGTGCGGCGAGCCCATCGGTGCCTGAATGCACAACAGCAACGGTGCGGAGAAAGGTATGGCGATGACCAGCTCGAACCGGTGTGAAGCCATTCATAGATTCGTGTATTCTTCTCTTATCGGACTTAACCTCGCAATGAGGGTATTTAAGAGATTGAAGGAATAAATATGACAAAGTTGGTTTGCTGCTATTTAATGTTGATGAAACGACATTTCAGTTGACTTCGAGCTTTCGATACGGGTATTGGACAACTCTGTTCTGCTGGGCTGCGACCGAATGGTGGTGGGTGATGAGGACGAATAAGCGGGTGATTTTGTTGAGCAGTGGTGTATGACTCGCTGTGGTGGGCAACGGGCTCGGGCTGTCGAGATAAAGAAAGAAAAGTGAATATTTCATGACTGAACGCTTTCAGATCGCCGACTATGGGATTGTTTAGACCAACGCTGGATTGGAGGGCGATGAACAGGCAGGCGGATCGTTGGCGACCAGTCGTTCGCACGGTCTTTTCTTCGTTTTAGTAGAAGGTTCCAGAAATGACAGAAAAGAAGTTAACGATGACGCAATGCCGTTTGCTGATTGCCTTACTGCTACCGATTTACAATACAAACAAACAATGAATGTTTTAAATGCAAATAATGCTTCTATTCTGTTTGCGATATGGTGCGTTAGCTCGGAAGGGCAACACAAAAGCCGAACGCTCGGGCTGGAGCCAGGGTACTTGACAAAGACGATCGCGGCACATCTATGCGATCGAGGCGAGATGAAACGTTAACTGATTGACGGACCGCGAGCAAGGCGAAATTTGATAAGGCTGGTATTAATGCGGTTGAAAACGCACCGCAACTGAAGACCTCGCCCATCAGCCGGCGTCGGCTTTAGCATGAGGATCGTGGTAGTGAACGACGGCTGCGACTATCGAAGTCGTAAAAAGCCTGAGCTGAATACTCCGTTACGGTCTGACTGATGCTCGAGTGCTAACCGGTCGTTTTGACTCTGGCTATGATGGTTATAGGCGAACACGACCGGGCCAGCTCGTTGCACGTGTTCATAACCAGCGCAACGTAACGCTCGACCAGACCCTTGACTGGTGGCGCGGTGATATGAGCCCGCAGGCGCGACAGGTACGATAACGACCAGTATGACGCAAATGCCGAAGATTATCTCATTAATATTTTCTCCAGCATTCTTGAATATTATTGACAGGACGAATGATGTTTGCAACCTACTGGTACGGGCTGACCGGACACAGACAGTGCTCTGCGGTGTTCGTTGACGCTCGAGCCTGTGCGTGAAGATATAACTTACCGGAGCGTTGCGGCAACGCATCGACGGGCCGGTAAACGATGAAAGCGAAATCGGCAATGATTCAGGCTTTTGCGGTATCTTCCAGATTCGCTGCTGGACCGGACAACATCTGGGTGTCGGTGGCTGCTGTACCCGATGAAGAATTAGTGAGGGAGAGATTATACCTTTTGGGTGATGGGCAACCAGGTGTTGTGGAGACCGGCTACCCGATAACTGCTTATCTGTTTGTCAACGAAGAAAATGCGCCATCGTGTCGGCTAATCGCGGTGATGGACAACCAATTCAGCTGACCGCAACTATCGACTGCGAACCAAACAACTGTTACTAACTGGAGACGATGGGCAGATAGACCAATGAGTGCTCAATAAATGGTGCGGTTAAACAAAACAAAAGCCGTGAAAATGAAACAAACGGTGCTGTTACTGCATTCAGGCGCAACCAATGGATGCCGGACTGGCACATATTCAGCGTTTACAACCGGTGTCGGAGGTTGTAATTACTGATTTCGAGCCGGGCGCTGAATCTACATCGACGAAAACGAGACTTCTGGCTGAAAACCGTGGACTGTCGGATGACACAGACCGACGCGAGGCCAACTCGAACCGGCGGGAACCATGACGTTGGCTGGCTGGGCCGCAGCATGATGAGACGGATGAAAATCGCCGGCTTATGTTGATGAAATCGTGATTTGACAGTTAAGGCTCTTGAATGTTAAAACTGTTCGTCATGCTGATGACAGACGATTGATCATATCATAAAACGGCTGAAGATCCGGGCCGCCATGGTTGAGTCGTCGTTTGCTGGTTGACTTCAGGCCATCACGGACACTGCGCCAATGTGGGAGGGGCTGCCGAGAAGCCGGGATTTGCGACAGGTGCAGTTTTCTGGTGAAATGAAGGTATGTTGTGAAATAACATCGAACACCGTGTTCATCTTGCGTAGCCAGATGGTGCTTCGAGATGGGAGATAACAAAGAATGATTGGGTGGCGAGAATTTTTGGATGAAGTTATTCAGAATCGCAAATCTTTCTGACGAAGCACAAGCTTTACGAAGCAGCGTGAAGCCTTCCTGGAATTATTGAAGTTGTTGTGGTATGCCTGATATGGGGGCTGCAGAAGGTGTAAAAGAACTCGCAAGGTGGCTCCTGAGCCCGGTGAAGGCAACAGACAGTACATCCTGGTAAGCTAATGTTACACCAGTTTCACTAAGAGACACGGTCTATGAACTGAACCATCTTTAACAATCATCGGGCCGCCTTAACGTTTCATCGGTATCCAAGTACGATAACCGAGCTCGTAAGCAACAGCAATAATTTGCTCAACATATAATAGTCAACGCTCGTGCGATAACTCTTTAGTGCGTGATATCGCGGTGTCTTCTTCACATTAACTGTTCCATTATTCGCCAGATGACTCGACCAGCCCACAACGAAGCTGCTCGCAGCTGTCGTATTTGGCTGTCGTGACCGGTGCTGTGTTCTTACCAATCGACCATGGAGCCAACGGTGCATGAACTGGATACTGGCTCTGTGCGTAATTGTTTGCGCACGGGATGACCGCGATTGCTAATGTTCAGGTAACCTGTTTCTTTCTGTATCGTCGGTGGTTTAACGGATTTACGATGTTTCGAACTGTCGGTGTCCGGGCGATGCGATCGACAGAAGGATTGTGATCGCCGGCACTGCGATGCGGTATTCGCTGCGCGGCGCTGTTTGAAGACTGGTGTGTTGTGGATGATGCTAAACGACAATATGGTGTTCCGAGGAGACGCGTGATGTTGGACCCCAGCAAATAATGTGATGTTAACAAGATTATTCTGGCGATTCCATCGCCGAGTTCGGAAAAGAAATCTGGTGCTGCGCGATAAATATTGCTGGCTGCCCTGGTGTGCTGTCGGTGACCGTGGTGCTGGCGTCATCGGGAAATTTAAAGATGACCAGAGAAAGGTTTGAATCGTGTTCGGGCTATCGAGATAGGTTGTTAGTCACCAGTGGTGACGAAATATCGGTTCGGGTTGGCGCAACCAAAAGCGATTATCGATATTTTGAGAATGCGTGTTAGTTCGGCGAGCTGAAAGAAGTGGTGGTTCATGAGCAGTACTGTTGACGGTGTTCGTAAACGTAACCTGGAATGACGATAACGTGGATGACCACAAGCCGGGCATTCCGTGGCGACGCAACTCGCGGCGCTGTTCCGCAATGAGCGGCCTAATGGCAATCGGCGTTGTGGTACGTAATAGCGGATGCTGTGACGCGAAGTGGTTTGACGCCAATCGTGCGAACCAAACATTGACAACGTGAGGTGCTGGCGTCATGACGTTATTCGAATGATGAACCGTCGTTCGTCTGGCGAGGCAACGGTAACCGGTGCTCTGCTGTTCGACGTGGCACGGCCTGCGCGAATCGAGGCGGATCTGTTATTCTTTGAAACTGATTGACTTCGGTGATCCGGTGCAGTTACGAATGAAACAATGTCCGCCGCCATGTTTGTCGACAGTACTGTATTGACCACAAGCGGCTTTATCACAGGCTCGCGGAGATGTATTCGTAATGAAATGGTGGGCTCAGTGACGATATGTTCGTTCGTCGAGACCCTCGGATGTTGACCATTGATTACGTCCGAATTGAAGCTGAAAACGTTTGACCTCGTGACGCGAACGGCTTCAACAGATGATTATCGATAATCATCCGTGGACGAAGAGACGTGACGGTGTTTGGAAAGGCGACGGTCTGAGCGTCGGGTGTTTCGAAGTAACGGTGTACCAGATTGATGATGGTGACGGTGGAGGCTGATAAAGGCGCTGCCCATTCAGGCAATGTTCTTACTGACAAAGATTGACAGATTTGATTCTGTCTTGCTGTCGTTATTGACCCGCGTTATCGCGTGCTTCAGGTGCAAGGTCAGTTATTGAAACAACGTGTTGGCCAAGTAAGACCTGCGCAACCAGCTCTGGAAGTTTAAACGGCCGGTGCACTGTGCCAGCACATCTGTATCTTCGCAGATGCGCTGATTGGCGAAGACCTTGCGTCGGCTGGCTGAATGTTGCCACGAATCCCTACAGACGGAAGCTGTCTGTCGTTGGACCTCGTCGGCGACCTGAGAACAATATGTTTGATCGGAAAAGAGCGACGTTGTAACGCTCGGTTGGACTCGGGTGAGACGGTGAAAGTCCCCGTTGAACAGGCTCGATGATAGCGTTGATGGTATGTTTCGGTATGACGATGTTGGTCGCGGGCCTGAGTTGAGGTGCCTGAGTACTCTCAGATGGTCAGGCATGGAGTCGGTTGAAATGGAGAAGAGGTGTGTTACTGACCGTCGATGATGAGCTGCTGCTGGCAGCCGTTAATTATTTCGAAGATAATTTTGTAATGTTTGTCGGATGAAATATTGTCTTCGATGAAAGACCTTGTTTAAAGACAACGGAAAGATGGTGACACCGCCAAATTTTCGACAGATCACGGATCTAAAAGGCTTATCGGTGCTGTTTCGGTTAAAGACGTAAAGAAGAGGATACTCTTTATCCACGCCGCCAGTCACTGTTCAATCGCGGACGTGGACGTGGTACTCTGGTGATGTATGCAACGTGATTTCGACTGTCACTTTGGTGTCGTTCAACGAATGTCGGTACAATCGTCGGAAAGACCACGTGAATAACAACGTCGCTAATAACATCACTGTGGCGATTACCTGAACCAATGACATCGTTCATTGACAACGATCGTCTTTCGCGGCGATGCGGTAACTTCTGATGGATATACGTGCTGGCAGCACGTTGACGGCTCAACAGTGGAAGCATTGTCACTCCGGCCGTGCTGAAAACTTTCCGGGCTCAGCCGACGGGCTGACGCCAACAAAACTTTGCGGAAGACCAGGTACGGATCGTATACTGAGGATCGTGAGATGCGAAATCATTATCTGTTCCCGTCTGTAAATGAAGGGGATGCCTGACCGGTTTAATGAGCGATGACGGCCCACCGTGTTGTGGACTAAGTGAGCTCGGGCTGGCCATTGATCGGGCTTCCATTCTCTGAAAGTTGCCCTGTGTTCAAGGTATGACCGATTGAGCAACACAATCGGTATTCAAAACTTCTCTCTGCGTATCGAGAAGAAGATGAAGACGTGCGTGTCAGATGATAAGGAAGGATTGACAGTCGTATGTGTCTGGCGGCGATTCGGCGGTATTATTGATGCGTTCGGCGACCAGGCGTTCAGACGGAGACCAGACGTTGACCGACTTGACCTGTCGAACCTGAAGACTGTGCAGCCTCAGATAGGCCGAGTTCTTCATGAAACTTGCGTTTGCTGGGTGTTTAAACGTTGGTGCGTGGTGCTGTGCGCGACAGCGCGGACGACGGGCATTTTCGTTCGTTACCGGCGTTTCGCGAAAACTCGCTCGGGCTGCGCAGCGCGTAACGTATCGGCCGATGAGGCGGCTGGTGTAAAGAAAAATGTTTCGTTGAACTTTCATTAACTCGCGGCTGTCTGTCGTTGTCATCTGTTGTTCGTCGGCGATGATGTTCGCAAGCGGAGCGGGTCGGACTCTGCAGTTTCTGCAGGTCGTTACCGAAGTTATGATGCTGACGCAGTCATCTGCGCAATGAGCGGCCTCGGGCGAGGCCGGTACAAACCTCGTGGTAAGGCTCGGTGGTTCGGTGCAGATTGTTCGTGGAGAAAGAATGAGACCTGATAAACGGCTATGCGACCATGCGGACTCGTTCCACAGGCAATAAAGACTGGCTGCTGACGAAAATTATAATCTTAACATCGTACTGCCTGACCGCTGTTGTGCTGAATAATTGATAATCGTTTTTGAGGTGCTGCTGTCTTTGTTGACGACCGTTTTGACGTACATGTGCGGTAACAAAAATGTCACTATTTTGCTGTCATTCTGTGTTTTCAATTTGGGCTGGTTATTGCGTAATTGAGACATGACCCGAACATCCATTCTATTCAGAATTGCATTGACGTAATGAACATTGTGAGATTCATTGACCATCAATTCGAAGCAAATTGTTCAATTGAGGCGTGTTGACGTCGGTTCGATCATTTGAAAGAATGACAAGCTATTGTTCGCAGACTGCCCTCAGCGACGGCTGTGCTAATGTTCGCCAGGCAACTGACAACACAGCTGGTATCTTTGTCGTTTATCTGACTACATGCACCATCATTGTTCATTATTGGATGTACAAATAAAAGAAAACAATCATCTATGACCAGCCCGATAATTATTCATGTTCTTCCAGGCAACGCTGTGGTCGGCAGACTGATGCCCACGCTGTGTTAATGATGAACAATATGAAGACGGTTGGTACCTGACACCTGGTATTGTCTTTTGGGGTTGTTTGATGGTTATCAGGTGTCTTTGCGGGCGAATGAATGAGAGACGGGCGGCTCCAGGTCGGGCACGGTGGTGAAACCAACATGGTGCGGATGGCTGATGGTGGGCTCTGTCAGCTGCCGTTCTGTGGCATCTGTTATGGGCTTCTTCCGTCGTTTGTGACTCAAGGGTAATTACCCAGACTCTGTCGTGAAGGTTGATGCAAAGCAACTTTCATTTCGACGAACGGACTGGCTGCTGAGGGCATATCTTTTGCTGATTTGTGATGTGATTATGCTTCGGTATGCTGGCGAAAACTTCCATTCATTATATGTAAGACATCGTGTTTGTATGGGTCATTGCGTGGGCATTTATTACATTCTACTTTATTTGTGTTCTGATTGTTGAAAAAATCGTATGTAATCGACTTTCGGTAACCAGAAAAGGAGATACCGTAATCAATCGAACGTGTTATTGAATGCCACTGAAGTGGTCATCTCACGAAAATGACAAAAAGTATCTCAATCGCAAATAACGGTACGGCGCATGTCTGGTGTGAAAAGCTGATGTTGACCCGACCCGACGTTTGCGGTGCGGGACCCAATGGCGTCGGCATCGAGCCCGAACAAGAAGACGAACGCTCGATCGTGTTGCATTCTGGACAAACAATCTCGTTTCGACCAGCCAGCGGTTGTTTACTGTTCTTGTTGCTGCGACGGCTGTCGATATAATCGTGAAGTGTTTACATCGGTGCAATCTGGCATCATTCGGCTAAGGCCGCAATCTTCAGAAGGGCAAACTACAAGGAACCGTCTTTATCCGCCCATTCCGTGGTTAACCGGCTGGTTCTGCTGATGTGCTCTTGATGAGCGCTCATCATCGTACGGGTGATGTGTATTATTGCAACGACGCTTCTCAACCTGAAACCGGCTGACATCGCTTTGATGGATGAAATTGCATTCTGTGTGGTGATGACCTTCATGACGGATAAACTCTGTTTGTTCTTAATTTGATATTCTCGATATAGTATTTATAGACGGTACAACTATGATGACGAATACTCGTGTCTGGTGCGTGACTCGGTGTCGTGACGCTTCGGTTTATCATGTATAATATGATGGGCTCTGGGGTACAGCGTTTCCAGGTGTGATTGACTGTTCAGTGGTTTGTTGCGGGCTGGCTCAGCGCAGCGATGGTGTGTTGACCGGGCGGTGAGCGAGGTGCGAATATGAATACGTACGCGCCGGACTTTGTCTGCGGTATGATGTGGCGGTATGGTGCTGTTTATCACTTCTCTTCGTATGACGGCTACTGATCTGTGCCTTCGCTGTTGCGGCACGGCGAATTGCTGCGGTGTCGTTGGCGTGACCGTTCGTTTGCAACTTTCCCGTCATGCGGGTGATATCGCTTCGAAATATCTTATTCAGTGGGGAACGCTCTTCGGAACTTAAAACTATATCTTATCTACTATGGTGATGGTGCTGCATTATCGAATAAACTGTTAACCCGGGACTCTCTAACTCTGTACATATCGGTAACAGTATGTGTGATTATTTTGGATATAATGTGATTCGATTCGAACCAGGCTGTTGAATATGGGTGAAGAGGGAAAATAAACTGTGGTTGATATTGTGCTTTCGTGGAGACGAGGTCTGAACTCTTCAACCACAATTTTTTGGCGGTGATGTTTGTTCAGCCTGGTGTGGTGGGCTAAGCCTGGTGGGCCCAGAGCTCTGATCTCGGTTGGCTCATGATGTAATTCTGGACGTGCGCAAAGAAGATTGAAGATCAACAGGCACAGCTGCGGGTACAAAGTGACAGACAGACCGCTTTTCGATAATCGCTATGAAGATTTCTTCCTGTGATCGTTTAACAGTTTCACGTTGGGGTATTGATTTTATGATCTGTGTGTTTGAAATTCCTGATACTGTGCGTCTTTCAGAAAAAATAATGATGAAACACATGTTGTGGAACATCCGCCTGCACCAATGATTGCTGGTCGTCCGACGGGCTGATTTCTTTGTAACACTGAAAGAATATGTCGATGATTCGATAACGTGCAAACGAACACAGGCGCCGCGACTGGCGGTTGATCAAATATGCCGTCAAGCATATTCAGATTTGTTGAATAACAGTGATGTTGGTGGTGTTGACCAGATGGTGAATCGAGACAACAATCGCTGAAAATATGGGAAAGTTCAATGAACTGACACGCGATGGTTTGGAACATGGCTGGTGTATGATCCCGAGGATGCGATTCTGGATCGGACGAAGATTTGGAACTGAAGGCTTTGCGGGCTGTTTCTGGGTGTCGGATGGCTGAGCTGAAAGGAACTGTGTTTCCCGAAGATCCGGATGATCTGCGGTCGTTGAAGCTGGAATATGGTTATCCGCAATATCGAAAACTGGTGCGGCGCCAGCAGACTGTGCGGGGTGAACGACGGTGGCGTCTTCCGGCTGCGCGATGAGGCTGACCAGGACGGTTGAACGCTGTTCTTGGATGAGGTGACGATGTTACGTTATTCCAGTTGTCGATAGATTCGGGCACTGACTCTTAAAGCGCTGTTCGAAAACACAGGATGGGGCGATAGATAATCGTGCCAATCCGCTGCTGTCCAGCAGATTGTGGACTTCGTTGAAACAAACCAGCAAATTCGGCAGTTGTGCCGTGCGCATGGATCGTGGTTAACGATGAGAAAGACTGTCTGGTTTGACAAAACATTCTCGTTTCCGGGGCCTGAAAACGTTACGCTGAAGTCAGGCGCGGTGATGTTCGAATATTGCTGGCGTTGATGATGGGCTCTTGGGCTGAAAAGGCTGTCGATTGCCAGAAAACGTTTGTTGCGGTGACCAGACTGCTCCTGGTGGTGTGTTGTGGCTCGGGCGCTGACGACGGTGACCGGCGTGAGGCTCACCGGCAACTGTGAACCAGGTAAAATAACGGTGGTCATGCTGACCAGATTGACAGAGACCAGTCAAATCACGTAATTCGCTACAAAACCGATAGCATGCTGCTCTTTGGTGAGGGTTGTTACGGCGATGATAAGCGCCATTTTGGTACTACCTGACCTGTCAACGGCTGTAGTAAATCGTTGATGAACCGGCAATGGTGTGTCAGTGGATATTTCGGCTGTACCAATATGTTCGGGGGTCATGAAGATGGAAGAAACCAGAGACAAGCTGAGACGGATCTGCTGAACGGAGAGAGCAGGCCGGCCTGTTCGTTGTGGGGAAGGCTGCCGCTGTGGCTGGTCAAATGCAGTAATGACTGTGGAGATTGATAAGCGTAAATGAGGGCATCACTGGTGCAATAATGTTTGATGAAGGTGGGTTTGTCATCATGTTTGTTGACAAATCCGGTTGGAGTTCAATGAGCAGAATCATTATCGTATGATCATAACGGTACGGAGATGAAATGACCAGACGCAATAAGGGGTGTAAACGCTCTGTGTATGATTCGGGTACCTCAAATAAAGACGAACAAATGCGATGAGCTGTTTCTTTTCACCAGTAAAGAAAAGTTGAGATAACCATAAGGGCAACGAATATGTTGCTATGTTTGGGATTGTGACGATTCTTGTTTTGGTTACGTCGAAACGATGAGCGTAACTGAGCTGTGCAGGGGTGGTGGCAACTCTCGCTGTTGCTGGCTCTGGTGCGCACGATGACATCAGATTGTTGAGGGGTTTTGTTCACGTCTGTGCTGGGCTGGTAGTAATCCAGGCATCACGTTGTTCGGTTGATGAACAGATCTTGGGGCTGTGTGATGTTGTTGGTTGGCCTGTGTTGATGGTTGTCATGTATATACTGGCGTGACTGGGCGTGAAATGTTCGGCGGCACGGGATGCTGAAATTCAGAGATTCTGCTGGTGTGGGTGATTGAAGTGTTGATGCTGCGTCTTTGACGGTACCGGGCCAAATGGAATCTCGGCGGTGGTCCAGCTCGAAAGGTGGTGGGTCACGCTCCGAGACGATTCGTTGAATTAGGGATTGTGAAGGGGACTGATTCTGAACCTGGCGATGACAGATTGAAATGCGCAGGTGTTCGGCGGCATTTGGGGCGCAGAATTTCTCTGTCGGTAATAATATGTTTGGAATGAAAAGACTGAATGAAATCTTTTGATGGGATTACTTGTACCAACGAAGGATTTTCTGGAGTAGGACCTTGTTGCCTCCTGGTCGGCGTGACAGGACTCCGTCATTTGATTGCACCGGCAAACAGACGGGACAATGATGTGCGAGGATTATTGGCAGATGGTGGTCGACAAAGGCAACTGGTAACGCTAATCAATGGTTGGTGAATGAACGGTGATGCTTGCGTGTTTAGATTCGAGTATCGAAGTCATTGATTGCTGGACAGGGTGATTTTGTCGATATGGTGCAAATCTGCGAAGGGTAACATTTGTCGTGTGTTTGCGACCAAAACCGGTAATGTCTGCTCGATTAATCTTTGTGAAGATGATGGGCCAGGAAGATACTTATAACGTGGAGATCTGATCTTGTCTTCAGTGATGAGGATGACGAATCTGACCGTGATGAGATGATCTTCCGTTAACCAATGAACGCGGATGGATGTGCTATCTTAAGGTGTGAAAGAAGGAGATACAGATTTTGCTGTCGAGGAAAGGCCCCAGCTTTCATGATCAACCTGCTCAAACGGTGTGTTGTAAGGATTCTCTGGTTTCGGCTGTTCCAAGCGTTTTGTGCCGACGGAGAATGGTACTGTGAGCGGTTTGAAAATCGTCGGACGGTGAGGGCTGTGTTCAGCGAATCTGTTGAAGTTCCGGTGGTGTTGTGAGACAGATCGGTGGTTTGAATTGCCGAGTTCTTTCGGGAGGAGGCTTCAACTGAAATGCAAGGCAACCAGTGGTGTAAATCAAGGGTTTCGTTGTCAGTCATGCTTTCTGCCTGGGCAGTTGATGTGCTGATTTTCAAAACTCGGCGGTGTGTCGCTCGGGATTATGGGTGAGCGGAATGCTTTGAACTGGTGAGCTGGTGTGGAAAATCTGTGATGAGGCTGCTGAGTGTTGGACGAGGTCAGGCAGGCCGAGGGGTGAACGAGGTTGACCCATGTTCAGGCAACAGCAATTTTGGTTGCGGCTCTGGGCGTCGGTTCTGTAAAGGCAATGAGCGTTGGGCTGGTGTCCGATGTTAACGAGCTGTTAAGCTGGTGTTCTTGAACAGTGATTAATAACGTACTATGTGACGGACTGGTCATCACTATGAAGAATAACGGTGTGTGAACAGGTTTGACATTTGTGGTATCTCAGGTCGCTGTTTCTGTTCGGTGGGAAGTGGCACTCAGCACTGTTGATCATGAGGTGTTTCAGGCGGAGGTGTGTTCGGGGTTTACCCTCAGGTTGTGAAGAAGACCATGGCTGTTGCTGGCTGAGCATGCTGAAGGGCTGTTGATGGAAGCAGTGAGGGACCCCAGGTTGTTCTGGCGAGCAACTGTGACGATTGAGGATGCGGAGGTACTCGAAGGAATTGTGCGCTGTCTATTAGCGAAAAGAATATTTTTGATGAGACGGCATGGTTCATGGCTAAACAAGCAGGACCCCGTGTTGCAGATGGGGCGATGCTGTTTGCTGAGCAGTGCCTGGGCAGCAGGATGACAGGGTAAAGTCTGGATGTTGCTTCTTCTGGTTTTTTCGTGAACGCAAAGTGCCTGTTTTATGAGACGGGTTATCAACCAAGAAAGGTAGTTTGAAGTGACATTTAATTATGTTTTAACCAGCTGACGTTCACGTGCTCACTGAAGTGCTATACGTTAAATAGGAAGAAAAGAATGAGGAAAACTTCGCAACGTATTCTTCGGATTGATGATTGCATCGGATTTTTGTTCATCGGCTTTACTGTCAGTTCATGCAATGTTGCTAATATGACCAGTGAACGGTCAGTAATCCCAAATATATATGGCAAATGATTATACGGCAACAATTTGGTGATTCATGTCCGCCGGTGAATGACTGATGGCTGTTCTGCGCAAAATGACGGCGTTGTTTTGTGTGAGCAGACGAGTGATGAGGCGCCTCGACATCGACGATCTGCTGCGAAATTTACGAGGTATGATGGGCGCAATGCCAATAATGAGTAAAATATGCTGACTGAAATGAATGTTATGACCAACGAAGCGTTAACTGCAACGGTGTTCATAATCCGCCGGGCAACGCATTACCTGTTCTATGAAGATGACGAACGTTGACGTATCGTCGACATCGGCGGGTTGTGATGATTTTATTATGACAATGAAATGAATATTGTGCTCTAACAACGGTTGGTAGTTCGCCGCCAGTGAATACCTGTTCTATAAAGATGGCGAACATTGATGGTGAATGATGACGATGTTTATCTGTTATCGGCGATCTACTAACGAAGTGCGAGCATTGCGGAACGAAGCACGCGGGATGGCAACAATGGTGGAGTATGGCATGTAATACGTCGTGGATACTAACGCAATGTTTCAGATGTCATAACCCGATAATGGACGATGACCGTCTGATACTGCTGGTATGATTGACGTAACGGGCACGAAAACGGCAATGGCGGCGTGGCTCAATGGTTTGCTTGCGCAGATTATGCCGGTGGCGACCCATTTGTAACGATGACCAATCTTGCCAATGTTCTGCAAAACGTCGTGAAATGATGTCTATTCTGCAAAGATGACGGGCTCTGACTGTGTGGTACAGATGACAATGATGTTTGTCGACTATCATACTAACGGGATGATTCGAGACAAGCTGCAGGATAACCGGCTAAAATGATTGGTGGCGCTGCTGTCTGTCAATGGACTCTGCTAACTGTCCTGTTTCCCGATGAATATCGATGACCTGGTCTGCTGGCTGTGTTTGTTTCGCGGGCTTGGTACAGTGACATTTTGTTCATTCAGTGGATGCAACTGCGCGGGACTGAAATGTGCCGGTGGTGTGGACCAATCGCTGCGGTGAACGGTTCGAGAAACCAGTCGTGGGCGTTCTGTAAGGATGGCGGGCGACGACTGGTACAGATGGTAATGATCATCGGCGGTCTGCTGCCAGGCTGCGAACCGCGCGATGGTCGGCCTGCTGCGGAAATGAAGCGGACAGCGCGTAATGATGGTGAAATGTTCTGTGTGGCTGGTGTAACCGCAGTGGGCGGCCTGTTCTGCGAATGACGGCGTTGGCGGTATGAGGCCTGATGACAATGATGAACATCTGTTCATCGACGATTTACCCAAAGTGATGCCTGTCATTTGAAACGTTACTGTTTAGAAAAGATAAGTATTAAATGGTTCTGCTGTAACTCAACTGGTGGTCGGCCGCAGATATTTATTATACTGTTCTGAAAGATGGCGGTGTTGACAATAATAATTACCGAATGACAATGATGAACGTGTTATCGGCGGTCTGAGATGCGGACATTTGCGGGACAAGCGCATGAGATGACGACTTATGCAAATCGGACGGGTGAAATAACGCCGTCGTGGATACTATCTTGTCGGCACGGGTGGCTGAGAGAAGAAATCGCACTGTGGGAAGAATACGTCTCGCTGCCAGAAAAAGCTGCACGGTGAAGTTTGTTAATGGCGTGCTGGTAATGCTCTGCTGTTATGTGTCAAGATATGGTGGAGGTGTGCAATGACCTTAGCCGCGTGAAGGCTCGTCTTTGTCTGCCGAAACCGCGCAATCGCCACGGCCTGTTCGAACCTCGTGAAAATCGGTTAATAACGGCTACGCGAGTATGTTCCTGGGGTACAAATGTTCGTGACATTTCAGGATGTTTGACCGAGGAAGAGTACGTGATTTACGGACTCTAACATCACAGGTAAAACAGCTTCTTTGCGAAAATATTGTTTTATGTGCTCTCTGACAATTCAACTGCTGTTCAAACTTAAGTGTCAAAATAAACTATGAACCCAACGAAATAGACCAAGCTACAGTCTGCCTTTTCTGGTGCTGACGTTGTAATCTGTGACTGGGTGTCGGGCACCGTCAGGCTCTTCAATCGAGGGTCTGTGTAATCTGGGGGTTTTTGTCGTCGACCCCAGATATAATATATGACAACGAAGGGCTGTAATCGGCATGTTGTATTCGGAAAGGATGAGAATGAATCGAACAGTCAGTCCTGGGTACGTGTCTTTGCTGTGATGTGCCTCGCTGCTGTTCGGTGTGGTTGCTCTGTAGCTGCCCAGGATCTTGTTGAGAGGAGGCTGAGCGTTTTTCTGTGATAAGTTTTCACTGACAATATTCCCTCAACAGCGCCTTGTGTTCGGGCTATGGTTAAAGACTATGGAAATGAAAAGAAGGATTTCGTGTTAATACGCTGTTGGCATGACAAATATCATTACGACTATCGTGTTTTGCAAAACTATATGTTTGAAAAGGCAATTTTTATTCAGGGGCCACCAGCAAAGCCAGCTCACTGAATGGTTTCGCTTATCGGCGGCGATGTTACCTCGCTCTACTCTAACTCGCCCAATGTGAAAAGGCCAGGATGAGATTGACCAATATCAATACAACACAGAGATGTAACTTTCGCTGTTCGAGACTATACTTGCAGTTCGGTAATGGTAATGTTGGGTAACTGTCTTGTTGGTGCGACTATAATATGAAAGAAATCTTCATCCACAAGAATTTGTTGGGTTATTGCCCAGGCCATCGCCGACACAGAAGGCTGCTTTGAGGTTATGATAAAAGCAATGTTGCCCGTGACCTGTTTTTTCTCGTTGAGCCAGAGATTATTAAAACGCTTGAGCGACACCAGCCATGCGTTCATCGGCCGTTGATGTGTTGTGAATATTGTTCAAGTAGTAAGCGCATATTTTCAAGCAACTGCTGCCTGTGACAGATCGCATTCCTACTGATACCCACTACTGTAGCTACGTGTTGACCGCATTGATTGCATATCTCAGCACACAGGAATCTTAACAGTAACGCTAAGCTGTGCAGCAACGACTTCGCTGGCTGTTTGAAGCTGACGAAAAAATATCGTCGCAAAACATTTTGTCTTACTGAATAATGCGTGAACGCGACAAAACCGCCACCTGTGTGCTGCATTTATTTAAAAATAATTTAAAGGTATTGAGGAAAGCGAAAACCGTACTAAAAAATTAATATCATTAAAAACAAAATAGCCGTGGCTGCTTCAAATGCGCCTGTACTGACCGAGTAGCTGCTGGCAGCGTTTAACACGACCAGCTCTGTAACAGTACTGAAACTGGTACTATTACAAACTCCAGTACGCTGGACGGGTGGCGATGGCGATCAGGGCCCTTCAGCGTAATTGTTGTTGATGAGTTTTTTTCGATGATCTTCTCGTGTCTGGTATTGAGCTGTTCGTGACCAGTAATGGTAACTGTGGTGGTAATGGTGAGAAGACGGCCGCCAATCTTTCCGTTTACATTTCGGGCGCGACACAGGCAGCAATTTGACCTGCTGTGATACCACCATCGCCCATTAACAAAACTGAAAATATCTATGCTAATCTCGTAACTTTCAACTCATCAATAAACGATAACTGGCTCGTGGTGAGCCAATATATTCTTTGCTGTGTCTCTTGTCTTCTTTCATTGCTCGTGTCGCCGTACTCACCACCATCATTCCTATTATCAATAGTCAGGCACGTCATCTTAACGGCTGTCGGCGTTCCGGAAGCGGCTCGCAATCGCCGCGCAGTGACCTGGAATCGTTAGTCATGATTGATTAGTAATTTCGGCGGAAAGATGTTTTCTTTATCGTTTCTGGCATGTAAGGCCGTTTTGTTTCTTGAATAGATGCATGATCGGTGGCACGGTTTTAGAAACCGCACCGTTCGCCAACGGCGTTGACATTGACTGTCTGCTGTTGTACTGAAATTTCGACTGCGCGAGCCAGGTGTCAAGCCGGTGACACAATAACGCGTGCATATCCGCTCGTACATGCCTCTTTGTCTTATCTGGTTTTGCATTGGCGATGGTATATTTTGATGGAATGCGACTGGGTACGGTAACATGTGCCTCTTCGCGTGGTTGAAACGAAGGAAGGAAGGCGTTTTGAGCCGCTCTCTTTCGATAACATCGTCGCTCTTCAAGGCCATGATGTCGACTCACATGTGATAACCAGGACTGCGATATCTGGCTATTCTGGCTGTTGGATTACTAAACAACAGACAAGAGGCACAACAGGTGCAACACCGACAGTAGATACTGGGTCATGGGCCTCGTGACTTTCATGGCTGGTATGTCAGACAGATGCTGCCTCCAGATGTTTCGATCAACGTGTGCTCCGTGGGTGGAGGCGGTCGGATGGTCACTCGGGAGACTGCAGTGGCGTTCGGGATCTCTGGGTTCGCTGGTGTTTGTTGACCGATTGACCTGCGGATGATCGGCGCGGTTTGGGTTGTGATGCGCGGATGGAAGACGCTGTTGTGACAAACGTTTTTTCATGTTGCCTGAAACGGTGTGGAAAGATGATGGTGTTCCCGGACGTTGTATTGATGAATGTATCTTTCGCGCGATGAAGTGTTGGGAAAAGGGCTTTTGTATCTGGTAATGAAATGGTGGGCTGGGGCCGCCTGACGGTGAATTTAAATTACGCGGTATTCAGCGGGGATATTGGTTCGAGGCCTGCTGCAATCTGGACGCAGATTACTGGCTGGTCTTTTTGTGCTGTTACGATAATGGTGTGTGGAGTGCTGGCTCCGATCTTGGTCTGTGAGGAGGGGTGCTGAACTATTGTTCGAATTGGGTTGCGGTGACTGGAGGCAGATGACGTGACAAATCGTCGTCTGCTGGCAGTCGACCAGTGTGTGGAGAGGTGGTCTGAGGGCTCTGCTGCTCGACAAATGATCTTTGTGCAGTATCGACATAAAATGGTGCGGAGTGTGACTGACTGTTCTGATATTGACCTACAGGCCGAAGTTTGTGTGCGTTGGGTATGGTGTTTTCTCGGAAGAGCAAGCTGCGTTGCTAGTAGACAATGAAAACAAATAACAATAATATCATCGTGCTGTTGAGAATGAGATGTTTCACTGTGGAAAACAATGCTGGAGGCTCCCTGGCAGGCAATTTGAGCGGCGATGGCTGCGTGGAGGCAGAGGCTGGTCGTGGATGGCGACAAGCGACGATGAGCGTTCAACTGAGCGGTCGCTAATCAAAGGATGATGAATGCGAGATATCGAGAGGCTGGTTAAATCAGGCTGGCGCAGATGTCGGCAATGAGGTTGCGGAATCAGTATGTTCGGCCGTGCTGACTGATTTTACGACAATTCCGTTCGTCTTCGTTCTCGATGTTCTGCTGGTGGATAACGATGCGCCTGGCGTTGAACCGTGGGGCACGTGCGGCCCGCAGACGAAGGATGATGCCAGGCGGTGTTGTCAAAGCGGTATGCGTGTTGTGCCGGTGTATGTGCCGTGAATACTGCGCAGATGGCGCATTGATGGTGTGTTGTGCTGAACACTCATGTTATCAGATTGATCGTTCTTCTGGTGAGATAATATACACAGACCCCGGTGTGATTCGACGGTGAGACGCGATGATTAATGGTTCGATCTGCTGGGCGCGGCTGGTGTGCGGAGGCGAGCTGGCTATGGTTTGGCTCATGTATCAATAAATATCAGAAGGAGCAGTTGGCTGGTGCTGCGGTGCCTGTGTTGCTGGCTGAGCATGAGCCGGTTGTGAGGTGCTGCGGGAAGAGCACAGAAAGATGGCGATGACATCAGACCATAATGTTGGGAATGACGTTGCTCAGCGGGGTTCAATGTTGGCCTGACTGAATGACGGTGCAATGAGCAAGGCTGGCACACAAGGGATTGTGCGGATTTGCCTGACAGATGACAGTGAGGTGCACCGCCACGTGAGCCTGGAGATTTCATGAAACTGTTGCTGACACCATATGTTGCTTTGTGAGCTTATTTTTGTGGACAAATAGCACGCTTGTTTCGCTGTCGAGCTACTGTTTGACGGCATCAGCCGAGATGGCGGGGACCGCGTGGTCTGGCTGGTGAAGAACTGCGACAATCGGATGCTCCGCATGACGATCGACTGTAATACTCTTGAAGATAAGTGTGTTGACGAGCTCTCATACAGCGTATTACCTTTGTTGAGGACGGAGAAAGTTTTGACTGGTTGCTGCGCTGCTTATGTTGCGTAAACAAACGTCTGTATGAAGGACTGCGGCTGCTGACTGACCCAATGATGGTGAGGCCGGTTAACGGTAGATCGAAGTCGGATGATTTGATGAGACAAAAGAATGCCGGCCTGTCAACAGACCGACCTGACTGGTGACGCTGTTTTGCCGGTTAAAGTGATTCGCTGATCTGGTGATGTTTACGGTATTCTGCTGTGGACGTGGACTCTGTGGAAAAATCTAGCGAAGACGTGCGAGAAAACGTGGTTTAACTCTGGACTTCATCTGAAAACAACGGCAAAATAATTTGAAAGGTGGACTACTGTTGAATCAAACCTCGTCATGTTGGTGATCCACGTATTCCCTTCTGTCATTTCGAGGAAAGCCAGCAGCTGCTGGTGAACACTGGTAGTCGACCAGATTATGACAATTTGAGGCTGGGCTGTTTGGATATGGTATCGGCGAACTCTATGACCACAACTGACCATATCGAATGATTGCTGACAGCGTGCACCAGGGAGTACCGCTACTGCAACTGATCTATGTGACGCTGGAAGAAGGTGGCGTTTACGAACGCTCATGTTCTGGCAAAGCCTGAAAACAAGTGACGTTTCATGCACTGCGTGATGCGAACGGTAATTCATTTTTTTCTCGACAAACTAAACGCGTTTCTTGACCTGACAGGGTGAGAACTGCTCTGACCTGCTTTGCAAAGCAACTCTCCCAGCGGCAACCCGTAACGCTCAGTGGGTGGTTTTCCGAAGTAACGGGCGAGCAACGAACAACGACCTCTCGAGGGTAGCGCTCGCCACCTGGCTCGAGCAACTCATCGAGCGGCAACTGTCGGCACGGCAGTAATCAACACATTTTATTTTGAAATGGCGAAACCTCGAGCTACGGTCCGAATGAGGCCACGATAAGTTTAACGATTTTCTGACGAGCCGATGAATATGTTGAGATTGGCGAAGACTCTTGAGGGCTGACCTACGGTGGGCAGAACTGTTGGAAAATTCTTGTCACTAGGTGTCGATGTTTGATTGATTCTGCTGATTGACGTGATGATTGACTCCTGCCGGGTACTGAGAGGTCTGCAATGAGCGACAATGTGATAAATGATATTTGCCAGTGTTGTCTTTATTTGAGGGTAAAGGGTGTCCGTGTTTCTCACCATCTGGTACGGAGTGTTGGAAAGCAATTGGTGAAACTAAGAATGACCAATGTTTCTGAGGGTGGCATATTGTCGAATTCCGACGCGCGCAAACACGGAATAACTGAACAGATAACGTTACGGCTTTTGAAGTGGATTTAAAAGCACAACTCTGTCGATTGGAGTTGCAACAACTGCGATCATCAGGCGCACTGATATCTATGGTTATTGAGTGCGGCTCTTGAATGGTGCAATGGTTTCTATGGTATTCGAACGAATTCTCAAATAATGACTGCTGATAACGTTGTGCGAATGGAAGCTCATGGGCTCGGTCGCGGGGAATCGCAGTGTTTGCGGCGGGCCTGGATGACAGACTCTTCGAAGCTCTGGCATGGTCAGGCGTGAGACGCTTTCCGTGACTGGGCTGCATTCAAACGGCCCCCGCGGCCCGGCTTGCCATCGTCGTGGTGCGGCTCCGGCCCCGGCTGGTGGAGACCCGGGCCACATGAAATCGATGTTTTTCTTGATGCGGGCTGGTCGTGAGGATGGTGGATGGGGAATCCCGGTGACCGCCCGGTTTCAAACTGCGCTGATTGACACGAACATGATGATGAAGCGGCACCGGCGATAATGGATGCGATAAATCGCCAGGCAGCGTGTTCGATAAGTCGTAGACGGTCAAATCGGCTGGCAAACCCCAATGCGTACGAGATGCTCGCGTCTTTATGCTCGTAATGTTCGCCTTTAAACTGGTCTCCTGAAGTCGGTATCGAAATAATGCCGTTAAATCAAAAACCAATTCCGTTATAGCACGTATTCCTTTTGAATATTGCTACATTTTATTGATATGTTATCGTGCCGTGTTTTAACTATGAAAGGTATACGGCTGTGCTGTCGTTGCGGGCGAAGCTGGTGGTTGACTTCGGGCCCAATAAGGTTTATGTACTCGAACGGACTGGCACAGATGAATTGCTATTTCAATGATGATGATTACGCCTGGTGTTTTGACGCTGAGCTGCGGGCTGGCTGAGAAAAGATGAAACGAGTCGTGACGTGGTGAGATGCAACACGCTGAATGTGTTGCCAGCAACGCGTTACGTACTAACGAATGACACCTGGGCCATGTTTGAAACACTAGACTCAAAGAATCGTGGTGGCTTAAAAAGACACGATGAGCTGAAGAAACGCTTTTTATGTTCATCACGGGGCTACTGGCAAGCGTAATGACTCGTTCTGCAACAATTGCTATGTTTGTCAATTGCCACGACCACGGGCCTGCGAACACTGAACAATTTATCCTTGCGTCGTGCGTAAGGCGACGAACGGATGTTTTCGCTGAGCGAAGGCGTTCGATGTGAGATGACTGCCAGTGAGGATGCATGAGTACTACACCGAAGATAATCGGTGAAAGGCGGATAAGGTGCACTTTGTCGGTTACCGCTGTTTATCTGGAAATTCAGGAATTTTGACTCGGCCGACCGATACGTTTGATATTTTATAGTGTAATTGATGTCACGTGTTTCGTGCATGATGAGCGGTGAGGATATCTTGATTTCATTGATCGGTTCATGCCAATGAATGCGTGTTCCAGGGGCGCGCTCGATTTATCTTGGCTGGTTTTCTCGTCAAACCACAAAGAACGGTGTTTTGTTTTGCCGCGATTTTGACGGTATGACTGTCGCGGCTGTCGGCTTCGTGGAGACGCTGATGGCGACCCGCTAACCGGTTATCTGCTATGATGGTTGGTTCAAAACTCTGGCAAATAACCTGATTGTATTGGTTATGATCAGCTGCAATGAAATTATTGAAAAACTTCAACGTTGATTCCATTCCATTGGGCAATGCGGTATCTTGATTGCTGTGGCGGTACGGAATCCGCAATCCGGATGTTACAAATGATGATGCAGGCGTAATGAACCGCGGTGGATGGCATAATGTGTTGTGGTTTAACGGGGCTGACAACTGTTCTGTGTGTTGGTGATGAGCTTTGTATATTTCTGAGACGAGAAGGGCGATTTGGCGGGCGGGCCTGCCGTGCCGGTGGTACTGCATGTACGCCAATTGTACCAGCCATGCATCGACTGCTGTGACGTATTGCGCCGCCGGTGCGTTACGGAATAGTGGTCAGTTCGAAATAAACAGGCTGCATTTGATTGTGTTTGCAGGCTGTTCCACTGTTGACTGATGGCACAAAACGACCCATGGGTTATTCTGTTTATCACGGACAGGCTCCCATCGGCTGTCGTCGCTGATGAAGGTAACAGCAAATCTGACGTGTTTAATTGATGGTTTCTTGCTAATCGGTAAGGCAATCATCGTCTGCGTCGTCCGTGCGTGTGTAAGGAGGAATCCGTTACGAGATGATGCTACGGTGGCGATTGGAAGCAATTGGGGATAGATCGTAAAGTGAACAGGATGAATGGGCCTGCTGTTGAGCGGAGTTGATGGACAAATGGAGTAGAAGGTCGGTGGCTAATCTGATGGTGATCGTTGAAACCGTCATGTGATGGTACGTATTTTTGTTGCTCAAATGCGTCGCTTCTGCGATTGCTAAAGATGAACGGTTAAAACGATCGAACCGGCGTTTCAAGCAACGTGTTCTTCTAACGACGACTGGTTCGAAACGCTGCGGAAATCTGTGTTAGCTCGAGTTACGAAGGAATGTTTACGTTTATTATCTTGGCGGTGTGGTCGCCGGTTTGTTCCTGAGCGGTTGTCGACGAGACAGCCGGTTAGAACAATAAATGAGGACTCATCTACTGAGACTGGTGCTGACAATTGACGGTGATGTTCCTGAACGGGGTGGATGTGGAATATTCTGTTCCGTCTTGCAGTTTTCAAATAACATTGGCTCGGAAATGAACGCTCGGCATGACTCACAGAGGTCAATACTACTGGATGACGACAGAGCTGTGCAGTGCTTCTTCCTGTGGTGTCAGCCTTCAGTTCTCGGGCAGGCGAACGCTCTGCAGACAAAGACATCTTTGTTCAGATGTAACTGCTGCTGGAGAGGTGGACACTGGCGGTGATGGTCGCAAATCGAGGTCAAGCCAAATTCTGGCAATTTATTCGTGATAAATCTTGCAGATGTTCCGCACGACCAGATGCGCGTTCTTTGTGCGAAATCTCCCGGACGGGCTGGGCTACTCAATTCTGGACGATCGTCATCGAAAACGATCGACAAAGGTGCAACTGCTACATTGACGGCATCAATGCGGTGAAGTCTAACGAAAGCTGACAATGAACGGCAATTGAGGTGGTCTGGTGACGGTGTTCTTGACACAGCTTTCACTGGCAATGATTGTTCGTGAAAGATGATAGACACAGGCAGAATGGGGATGAACCCGGGACTGTTTGCAAGTTGACCGCTCGGCAATACGCGTGCAAATGACTAGGCCTGCTCAAAAAACGGAAACGATGCGGGATGATACTCAGGCGCGAATCGCCACTCTGCTGGCTCGCGTACCAATGACGATGAACTTCAGTGACGGTTTGGATCGGAACGGTAATGTTTCGCGTGACGGCCAATGACGACAAGCTGGGCATAAAAGTATGATACGCTGATGTTCGTCGGGTTCACTGTGTCAAAGCGGTTATCACCAACGGGCGCCCAGCGACGGTGACGGGCTGCTGCGGTGTTAAATGATCGGTATCGGGTATGACCTGTGAAGGCGTCTGGTGGACGGCTCTGCTGGTGGTAGCAACGTATAACGTCAGCCCGGAAGTCGTGTGCGTGGCGTACGGCACTGGAACGACGGTAATGTTCTGTCAAGCGTCGGGTTATTATTGACGGGAATGTTGGCTCTGGTGTTCGTCCTGGCTTTGTGTTGTGGGCCGTGAGATCAATAACTGGTTGTGCGGATGATGATACGGTTGTCCTGTTCAAATGATGGCTATATGGAAGCTTTGAGCTGCTGCTGATGTTGAACGGCACAACAAGCGCCCATCGGCTGCGGTGATACGCTGTAATTGGTAAGGTACCTGATGAAAGAATGGTGATTTAATCAATCAAACCTGAAATTCTTGATGTCGCTACGTATCTGGACGTCATTAACGAACGCAAACTGGAACACCAGACCCTGTGGTATGCCGGAAAATTTATATTCAACACGGGCACAACGGAACGATGATACATAACTTTGCGCGGAAATGATTTGGAAATGATCGGCAGCCAGGTGTCAACCAACCTGGCTGAAGCGCGACAATCAGCCCGATATTCGGCGTGCGATATCAATGACTCGCGTTGACTGGATACGATGCGTTATTTGAAAGTGTAATAACGGAACGCTAATATACGGGCTGACTGAACACGGCAACTCCGGCTTTGGTGTCTGACTCGCGAAAGGACTACTGATCAATAATCGAGCTGCGGCTGGCTCTTTGTTCCACATTGATTGACTCAAGGCTACGAGTGCGGTATCTATGTTTCATGCGCTGCAGCAACTGAAAAACGCAACGGTCGTATTGATACGACAGCAATGCGTATCAACGAAAATAATGGTGGGAACAAATGACTTCATAGCTGTGACATTCCTCTTAAATGATCTGGTACGGTCTGCGTGCCGAAGGTGAATCATGCCGTGGGCGGATGAGAACATTTGCAAACTTTCGGTGTTATGATGAAGCCGAACTAATAACCTCAATCGCTCCTCAACTCGGAGACCATGATGTTGATACAGTCAACGGAAATCTTGCCAGACGGCGCGGTGAGCAATGACGGAGGATTGAAGTGGGCATGCTGGGCGGGCGGGCGTGTTGCTCCGGTGTTGGATGTGATCAGTGACGGCACCATGCGGCGATGTATCATGCTATTTCGATCGAGGTTACTGGTGGAAGAACAGTGCTGTACCAGCTCTTCCGGAACCAACCAATGAAATGGGGTATAATGGGTGATGGTGGTTTTGAAGGAAAGGCCGGCTGCTGGCTGGCTGGGCCCTCGCTTCGGCGTGATATGGCCAAATCCGGTGGCTGATAACTATCGGCCACGCGTAGTGGTGACAGATGATTCTGGCATAAGACTGAATTGATGACTACGGTTACTACGCTGCTGTTTGAAGATTCGAACTCGGAACAATCTGAAGCAAGAAGTCTTGAAAGCAACTCACTCATTCAGCAGCTGACTGGTGTTGCCAAAGTGATGTGCGGTCGCGAGGCCGATGTCTGGCGCAGGCGCATGTAAGAATGATGCTAAGTTCGGGAAGTAACTGTTGACGACGTCCGGTTGCTGCGGCGACCGTCATTGATGACCACATCGGCGATGAAAACGATGACGACAACAGAGGAAAGTACAGTACAGTGATGGCGAAACACAATGCGTATCGGTGCATATCAGCCAGACCCGGTATTGAACGATCCGCCGGTCAAAAATTTATTGAAGAAATCAATCGGTCATCTGCATTCCGCACGAGATGAAACGATCATCAACGATCGGTATTGAGGGCGAATAGCGGCTGTTGACAGTGGTGGTAAATTTGGCACATTACAGGCGAGTACATATCGGTATGTGTGACCGAGTGGTTAACCTGGTATGTTGTTCACATGACGCAACTCATTACCTGAGCCCGGCGGTGGTATGTGAACAACTATGTACGTTGGTGAGCTTCGATATTACGGTATGACAAATGAAACGTTGTTTAGTATTGACCGAAGTCTGGGTTTCAACGCCGAACAGTGGGCTGCTGATCATGTTGTGAGTTTGGTTTAACGATAATGAAGTTTAATCTGACAAACAATAATGTTACGGTTGATGACCGTATCGGCTGATGAGTTTATGATTCGGCAATGGTATGCGGAAGGTGGTGCAATGACTGGTCACGTGTGCAAAATCGTGCAGGGGAGCCGTGAAGACTATTGACAATGAAGGTAAATGGTGAGCATTCACGATGATTGCCCGGCAATACTGGCTGCGGTAATCTGAAATTATGACAGCCATTCATAAGGCTGTGTTGAATTGACGCTGTTTCAAGCTGATGTTAACATGTATGTTGAATGCGTTAAGCAAAGTTGTTTTGCGATTACTGAAAACGGGTGCTGTTGGGCTGGCACAGATAAAGACATGTTGCAAAAGGCGAAGATGCGGTATGTCGACCGCCTGGTGATGATATTGGAATGACCGTAGTACAACACATCGACAGGGGTATTTCGGACAGACAGGCCGCTTTCCGCTAATCGTTGAGGTGGTGCACGTGCAAGCTGCGCCAAGGCGGTAACTGCCGCCAGTAACAGTGAAAGTGAGGGGTTGATGCATCATGGGATGGGCGATCCCCAGACGTGATGGATGACTGTTGTCCGTCGATATGACCATTCTGATCATGCGATGGACAAACAGGCTGTGCGTGCGATCTAAGTCTTTGTGCCCGGCTGATTGGAATGGTGCGGGATGTCGGTACGTGAATGTGTGCTGTGCGGTGACATGTGTCGTTCGAACAGGCAGGGGCACAGAAAGATGATCGGGCGAGACCAATGCAAACCAGCGTAACGTGATCGTTCTGATGGCACGATGGCCGGTGTTAAATGACGGGTGGCTGGAAAAGCCCCATCCGGAAGACGTGGCTGTTTTGACGGTGAACTGAGGCTGGTCTGCTGCTGGGCGTTGAGCGAGGAGACGGAAGATTTGTCGATGCGGAGAATGATCCTCTATATCGGGTGAAGTTTCTGTCTGATGGTACTCTTTTCTTGGTTATCTATGCAGGCCTGGTTGTGCAGGCTGATGAAATGTTGTCCGACTGGGTCTGATTTGCCTGAGTTCTGAAAAGTCATGAGAACGTGAAAGGGTTGTTTCTGCCTTGCCAGCTGCGACCGGTGTACCGATCCGGAAAGGCCGTGATTGAAGAGCGCGTGATCGTTCGGCTGCGCGACGAGAAGATTTGACGGTGTGATACGAATAGCTATCGTTCGGGGCATTGCGTTTAAGGTTATGTTCTGGTTAATTTGGTGATGTCGTCTTTGACAACGACAGATATTCGGAAGACGAGATTCTGAGGAGTTGACTGGGCAATCGCGCTTTTGCGCCAATATGCTGATGAGCGGTTGTTTGACAACCAAAGTGAACGTTGTGGGCCACAAGTCGTTCCGTAGTGAAACAGATTCGAAGATTAACCGACTGGGGCTTTCGGAAGGTAAACGAGAGCGACGGTGACTTTCGAACGGCTGTTTCCTGCTTACTGGAAAAGCTGGCTATGTTGCAGCAGGCGTTGCTGGCTGTGAGCACTGGCGTCGTTGATTATCACCAGCGCGGCTCGGGTCTTTGGCGACCATGGTGGCGACGCTGAGCGGGTGAAGGTAACGACATGTTCGTGCGCTTGAATGTTGAGGCCGTTGGCGGCAACGAGCGGTGTCTGTCGGGTGACTCCTGATGAGGCCTCCTGGGCTGGGTAACGGTTGATTCGAACGCGGTGGCGTGCGGCGCCTGCGTGATATTACGCCTGGCGGGCTTGGTTTGACTGTGCGTGACAGCTGTGTTGCGGCAAACGTACTGGCTGTGCGATGATGATCGACTCCGACCCTGTGAATGTCGTACTCGTGTTGGTGGTAAAACCGGCGATCTTCCGCTCTACGAGCGACAAATGCGCAAGCGTTTGAAGATGTAATTGAACGATGATCACCGTCTGTCGTTAACGACCTGGCTTTGAAAGCCTTTCCGTGATGGCTTCGGTATCCCGACCGACCATCATCAACCAGCGTAAAGGCTCTTATCGTGATGAAGGCAATGGCTGTGTGGACCGATGAAGAAAATGATGGTGACAGTGACTGATCGAAGCTGAGTCGTTGTCGAGGCGGGCTGTGATGGTCCAGGCTGTAGGCAGGCGTGACTACATCAAAACGAAGTAACTCTTCGTTCAATTGTCTTCAAATATACCTGTTTAAACGTGTGATGTTGCAACAGGCAGAGGAAGAGGGCCTGAGACACAGCTGTCTTCCTCGTTCCTCGGTTGACTCTCGAACTGCGTATGCTGGCACTAGCGAAGTTCAATGCGCTGTGGTGGTGTGGCGTCATGCGGCTGGTCAGCTTTCGGTCTTCGCTGATGCGGTGGATGTTCGAGATATGGTCATATTCACGCAGTAACGCAGAACTAATGCGCGTGACAAAGACGGTCAGGCTGCGAATGGCTGAGGCTGTAACTGATGCGTTTCATGCTGAGCAGTGTTCGTGTTGACAATGCCAAATGCGAACGTGAATATCTGGTTTGACGATGTCGGACCCGTGGTTTGATTCTGACAGGCTATCGCCTCTGTACTGAGATGATCTGTCGAGCCCGTTGTGGGCGCTGTTCAGTGAATCTGAACGATTACCGTTCTGTTCTGGCGCAGCGTCGTGTGGTGTGTTCGATGTCATGTTTCGGCCAGCGGTGACCAATGCGTGCGCCAACATGAAACGGCTGTGCGAGCTGAGGTGCTGACTGGCGAAATGACCACGCGGTCGTTCACCGATATGTTCAAGCGACGACCGTCTCTGACCGACGGCACGCAGCGAAGCTGAATCGGGCAAATGAGGCCGTTGCTGACTTAATGAGGTATTCGCGTGAAGGACGTGCGTGATAGATTGATATCTGCTGAGTGACGTGTTCTGATTGAACGAAGATCGAAAGGCAGGGCCTGTCCGGAAAACTCGTGCCGACGGTCTGTGTATCGTGCAATGTCAAAGGGTGCGACGACAATGTCGGTTGTATGCTAAAGCAATCGCCTGAGCGTATGCGGGGCTAACTTGTTGAGATGATGCTGGTTCGTGGCGTTCGCGCGTCGGACTGTTTGAGCATAATCATGGAGGCCAGACGAAACGTTCTCGGTGCCAACAGGGAGGCCAGATGTGACTTGCTGGCACGACTGAAGGGAAGGCGTTTGCCCGGTGTGCGTAATGAGCTGACGCCTGAGACGGTCCGGAAGAAGGCACGGCTGTTCGGTATCGGTGAAAGCACCGGTGGCTCACCATTCTGGCGTGCCGAATTATCGATGACTGTCATCTTTCGCGATGATTGTGATGGTGACCAGTGGCTCTGCTGGTGAAGTTTGAAGCGTTTAGTCGGGTTCATCGTAATGCTGTTTGAAGGGTCGCCCGGTGCTGAAAGCGATAGTTGAACTCAATGTCGTATTGTATGCGTTCGGGCGAGCTGGGTGATTATCAGAGGTGAGAAAAGCGAGTCAATCATATCGGGAATCTGTAACACGAATGCGAGGCGAAAATGATCGTTGACGTGTTGTTTCTGGCTGGCGCCTTCGCTGCGTCGACCAAAGTGGTTGGTTGACGGTGAAATTGATGATTTGGAAGTTATCGCAATGCTGACTTCGATGCTGATGAACCGGCGTCGGCAAGTTTGCGTGCGTGGGCACAGCTCATTCAGAGATTGAACCACAGAGACGTTCTGCCAGTCTGGCTTTACGGTCCAAGGCTTTCGTGAGGCTGCTTGTCAGGGATGACCACGGCTCAGATTCGTGTGCGGCCGGAGATGATGGTGCGGATGATTCTGTGTGGCAGCCGGCAGACACGTGCGGTCGTGAGCGGGTGGCCTGAGCTGATCGTGGTTGGTGAATTGAGCGTTGATGATTGTTGCGGCGGTGTGATTGGGCTGCAGATGAACGAAACTGCTGCGCTGTCGCAACAACGGAATGTTGACCGTTTTATCGTGCGGGCACCGGCAAATCGTAACTGCTAAGCTTTGAACTCGGCTTATCGGGCTGTTCAAACCGAGAGCCGGTTCTGGTCGATCGAAGTTGTACGCCTGGTATGTATTGAGGTTGAGTATGTGAAAGTTTGAACATCGGTGTGAGCCGAAATGCTGTGAGACGAAGATAACCGAACCCGACACAATCTCTGGTACCATCGTCTGGTCGTCGTCATTTGAGGATGATGCGGTGTGTCAGACGCTGTTCGTCAGCAGATGGATTATCTGTTGTTATGAGCATGCATATCGGTTGTTTGAGAAAAGGTGGAACATGGTGTTATGCTGTCAGAGGTTTCGACTGGGCGATGAGACGCTTTCATTTTCAGCGAAGAAGAGAAGGAAGATGACGATCGCTGGGCGGGTGAAGCGACCAACGACGTGATCAGGCGGTCTGGCTGGAGCGCGGTGGGCACGGCGGGCGGGGCATCAAAATACGTGCGGGTTGCCGGGCCTGCTAACGGTGTTCCTATATGTACGAATTGATCGGCAACCCGATATGAGATGGCTGTGAAGATGACTGGCGCCAGCCGAATATGAAGTAGTTGAACTACTGCTGTTTGGCTGTTGATCATCTCAGTGACGACCGCATCGGTAACTTCTTCATCTGTGCCTGTCCTCCATCTGGTATCGATTGATCTCATGCACCCCTCGAAACAAATAATGAGGAATGAACCGTAACTGTGTTATAGTGCTGGACATCGATTACATCCGATCTAACACCTCGCGCTGGCGTTATTTCATATTTCTCAATGACTTCTGCAACGGAGATGCAACACTGATGACGCGATGCGTAGCTGCTGAAATCGACGCTGTCGTGATAACCAACGACGCTGGCAGGTAATCTTCCAGGATGTAATGTTGGGCAATGAGACGACTAACCTTTCTTTGGTCGGAAATGTCGGGCCTGCATCTACAATGTGACCCATCTGAATCAACGACCGAATGCCAGCAGGCTTTTCAAACTTAACATCTGATTTTCGAAAGGCGATGATCGGGCACTGTATGATTGGGCGCAGTTAATCACGGGGAAGAGGCTGATGTCGTCGATAGACAATAACGGTACTTTCGCTGATGCTCGCAACTGTGTTGGGCTGATGTTCATCTTTCGTGAACGATATTTCAAGTGAACTCAACTGTCATCGTTTGAGGCCTTTTCGAATTCAATGCAGCCTGAACGTGATCAGTATCATCTGACGGCCTCACTGAGCTGAAATGGTTTGTCCGGGACCGGCTATTATGGGGAGCAAAGAATGAGCCCAGGGTCGTTAGCTAATGGTGCGAGCCTGAAAGGACAGGCTGGCTGTGAAGGAGGCTGTGCTCAGTGCGGTTGCACGCTCGGCAGCACAAGGTGATGGTTAAATGGTGTTTTCTCAGAAAGTTGAGGGAACGAACAAAGCGGACATTGAAAGCAAATAGACCAAAAAACAGATTGTGGAGGCATAACAGTTCTGAGGTCGCTGTTTCAGCGGTAATGGAGGCATGTGTAACGGGTACTGGCGTGAAAGATCTCAGCCAGAATCAAGCACGGATGGCTGGCGAACACTATTGCTCAGCAATGAGGCTGAATTTTGTAAAATGCTCATGGCTCACCTGTTGTAATGCAATGCTGTCTGATATGTTTTCATTGTGATAAAATAAAGAAAGTTGATGACGAAATGAAGACAGCAACAATGCGACCGTCGTCATGATGAGCACGGGCGACAGACATTCAAATCTTTGAAATTGACCTGCGACCGCTGGCGACAGGCGTGTCATCTCGATAATAATGAAGGAGCAAACCTGAAGACGCCAATGCGACGTTGATGTTTCTGAAAAGTTAAATGATCTTTAATAATTGTTGACCGAACTTGGAATGAATAACAAAGTTAACATACTGAGCTCGTTCGGAAAGGATTATGTGAAAACGTCAGAAGATGAAAAACGGGAATGACCTGTTGTGTAATCGGTAACGTACCGAAACTATGAGACCGTGCGTCTGAACCTGGGAATGCTAAGATGAAGAATGCCATATGGTGACTTTGATGCTATGAGGACGGTAAACAGGTGATTAACTGATTAAGTGGTACCTCGGTATTTAAAATATAAATAAACGGTACATTCGGCCGTGGAGCTGTAACACTGCTGGGCTATGCGCTGTTATAGTTGATTACCGAACTTGACACGAATAAACCAATGATGAAACGGAATATTTATAGATGGATACGTGGAAGGGTGCCGATGACCTCGAATGATAAAGCAGCGTAATGTCAAATATTCGACAGCCCGTGTGTGATAATGTCTGTTTAGAGGTAGTTTCGACGTTTCGCGAATGTTTAATTGCAATAAATAGCAAATATTTACGCGTTAATAACGTATCATCGGGAATCTGGCTCTGATGAGATGCCGGTGAGCTGTTATCGGCTGCTGGGCTGAACCATCTTGCGCACGTACAGAATATGCGGCATCATTTTATCGGGCCTGCTGGATTCGCCATTTGCATGGTCATTGATAACTGGCATCTGACTCTTATTAGTCTCTTCTGTACGGCAAGCAAACGAGCATCAATATTTCTTTTGACCCAGCCGACTTGGCACGGTACGAACCGTCACTATTTTTAATCCTTCAAGACTAACGAGGATGCATCAATCTTCTGATTTGTGAAATACTGTGGTGTTATTGCCATTGATATTACGCCAACTTGTACTGAGCAAGTGCTTTCAGATGCGTCTTTGGAGGTATTGAGCTCGCGGGCCTGACCGGATAATCTTTGTGACACAAAAACGGCGATGACCAGCGAAATAACAATCGTGTCGTTTGACGGAAAGTGTGTATGCTGTGTAACACGTCTGTTTTCATCGGTATAAATCGGTGCTTTCGGTTTGAAGCAATCGGCCATCGTCTTGATCGAGGAACTGTGTTTCTGGCGCCTGTATTTCTGGCTGCGTCACGTACGGAATAATACGTGATTTCAACGGCGATAAACTAACTGGCACTGTGCTATTTTCTGATTCGTTACTGACAGTGTACCGGCAGAAACGCGATTGCAGCCAAATGACACCGGCAAGTGACGAAGCGACCAGCGACGAAACCAGATATGAAATAAACGACACGAAGTTCAGCAAATGATTGAATCGAAAAAACCGTTCGCTGTTCTTTGCTGGACTGGCTGGCGTTGACTGCTCTGTCTTCTCTGCTGTCTGTGAAGGCTTGGCAACGTGTTACCATAAGCTGTAAAACGGTACGTGATGTTGGACGCTGTCATGCGGGCCGTCGACGAATGCGTATCGCCTGGCGACGATGCCGTCGCAAATGATTTTCGTGGGCTAATCCGTTTGATTCTTTAGTGACTGTTCTGGGCAACTTCGCGATGTGACCAGAAAGACGACTGTGAACCTTTATTCGAAATAATTTGTGGTGCATGCCTGGGCTATTTTGTTTTATGAATATTTGCACCAATCATTACGTCGTTGAAATGATAAATGGATATGCACGCAATGTTGGTGTGGTAAAGTGGCAAGGTCTTACCAGTGACTGAAAGGATGAACTGCTGCGTCGTGAATATGAGCGACCAGCCTGCTCAGGGAGTATCGAAGCCAATCTGTCAGGTAACGGCATGCGTGATCATGGGAATCGCTAATACTTCAACCACAAAGTGAACAGGCCTGGGCTGTTGGTTGATTGTTTTGACCCATCTTTGACGGCTCGACGTATCTGGTTGAGCTGCGATATTACGCGATATCCGCACGCTTTATTTGCAACCAATGACGCTCTGCTATGACATCGTGGATCACTCGACGGTCACGTGCGATGCTTCGCTGGCGTTACAGCTGTTTGTTCTGCGTATTCGCTCATTGATAGTAATCGGCGCTGCGACAAGCTGCGGGCTTCAACGTCTGGTGTTCCGTTAATCTCTGAACTGTACACAAGTATCGACAGAAATTCAAAATGTAAGTGCAATGATGAGCAAAGAAAACACATGAATTATCGGCGTTTTGTAATCGCTTCACAGTAACAGACGCACAGCCGCGCGGCTTTCATCAGTGAACCGGGAACTTCGCCGAGCATATCACCTGCATGTTGCCGTTCGAATAATGATTGACTGGAGCAAAGGCGCGCCAAAACCGTCGCCAGGCGATAACAAGCAATCTTTCTTTCATAAATCTCGCCCATGAACCTGTCATTCTTATACAAAAAAACAGTGTTTGTCTATCGTTTGTGGGGTAGCAATTATATTTTTTGTGATTACTAACTGTTCGACCAGTTGTTCTGAAAAAATACGGGAAGCGGTTGTTTGTTTGAAAAATATTGATATGGTGGTAAACGATACGAGACAGAATCAGGCTGATACAGGCTGGAGCAAATGTGTCGGGGCGTATCTTTGATGGTAACGATTGACTGGTGTAATCTGCTATGTCTGGTTTCGATGGAGATCGGTGCTGATCCTGAGGTTTGCGAATGTTTCGAACGGATGATTGTTTGCACGAACTCCCGAGGAACTGATTGCGACCAATAGGACTTTGCTCGGTACCAAATCAGTTAATTGCGGTGCATAAAGGATGACCAAATTTGAGACGATTCGGGCTATGCTGGAAATGTTTGCATCGACAGGCTCTGAGGAAGATCGAAGTTATATGCGACGAGATCTTCGTTGAATGGTTTGGAGACAGATATAACGTAACGGGCCTGGTGCTGCGGGGAGAGCGTCGAAGAATTGCGCGTGGAAATGAGACGAGCGATGTTTGTTGCTGGCAGAAGCGTTGATTGACCGGTGTTCGTGTTGACCGTGCGCTTTCGATGATTAACCGTTCGTGATGCAACGAAACTCTGCTGATATGTGGTCTGGTGTGCGGGAACAGGCGGGGCGGGCGTGGCGTCCAGCAGACGAGCGGTTAAAGGTGGTCCTGAACGAATATGGTTTATCTCAACC